>OBAB01000507.1_pt1 | contig 25778 bp, 20 predicted proteins | sample 1516501 | NCBI WGS metagenome assembly OBAB01 (sample SAMEA2579906, study PRJEB22360) | human gut metagenome
AAGTCCCAACTGGCTGTTGGGTACTGAAACCCTACACTTATATATTAGGAGGAGGTGCCAGATATGGCAATTTATCATATGCAAGCTAAAGTCGTCAGCCGTGGTTCCGGTCGATCTGCTGTTGCTGCTTCTGCTTATATGAGCTGTAGCCGCATGTACAATGATTATGATGGCATCCAGCATGACTATACCAGAAAGCATGGTCTGATCTATCAGGAAGTGATGCTTCCTCCAATGGCGCCATTGGAATGGAATGACCGGGAACAACTCTGGAATGCTGTGGAAGAAACCGAAAAGACCAAAGACAGCCGACTGGCAAGAGAATTTGTTGTTGCACTTCCTGTTGAGTTGGATAAAAACAGCAATATTTCTCTTCTTCAGGATTTTATTAAAAAGAATTTTGTAGATATGGGGATGTGTGCTGATTTTGCCATTCACGATACAGATGGTCACAATCCCCATGCACACATTCTTCTTACTGTCCGACCACTAAATGAAAATGGAACATGGCAGTATAAAACAGAAAAAAAATATCTCTGTATCAAAGATGGAGAAGAAAAAGGATTTACTGCTTCTGAATTTAAAACTGCTCAGAAACAGGGATGGGAAAAGCAATATCGCTATAAAGTTGGGAAAAAGAAAGAATATCTGACTTCCTCTGTTGCACAGGAAAAAGGATATGAACGGATTTATAAACACCCCAAGAGCAGCCGATATGGCAGACAGAATCCTATTTCCGAACAATGGAACAGTGATGAACAACTTTGCATCTGGCGGGCAAACTGGGCAGATGCCGTAAATAAAATGCTTGCACGTAATCAGATAAATGCTACCATTGATCACCGTAGCTTTGCAGATCAGGGAATCACCGAACAGCCAACCATCCATGAAGGCTACATTGCCCAGAATATGGAAAAGAAAGGCATGATAGCAGACCGCTGTGAAATCAACCGTCAGATTCGTGCAGATAACAAAATGCTCCGGGAATTAAAAGCCCAGGTAGCAAAACTGGCACAGGCTGTAGAAAAATCTATTCCAATAATAGCAGAAACATTGGAAGCAATCCGCAATCACATGATTTTTACACAATATCATTTGCTCCACAATGAGATGCAAAAAGAAGTGATCCATGACTGGATGAATCATTTTAATCCAATACTGAATAAATACAACACCGTTAAAAAGAAACTCAAAGCTAAAGTTACAGAACGGAAAGAACTGAATGTGCAAAAGGATAAAACCAGTATTTTGAATCCCATCCAGCATATAAAATTAAATCAGCAGCTTACCACTATTACCGAAGAAATCGAAGAACTGAAATCAAGGAAAGAGCAGCTAATCTTCCAGGCAGAATGCTCTACCGATAAAGATATGACGAATCTATCCAAGAAATACGGCCAGATGAATAACAATCTTGATATCCTGGATTCTCAGGACATCTCGCTCAAAAAACAGCTTGAAAAAGATGCCGCCGCTTTCCGGGAAGAAAAATTTCGTCCTGAACCTGAACAGTATACAGAATTGCTGGACACCAGAATCCAGATACGTCCTGATTTCCGGGATAAGCTGATTGAGCAGCTCAAAGGTACTTTTGGTAAGTATTATGACTATCACCGCCGTGATATTGCCGCCAATGAGGTAGATTATCTCAATGTGGAAGATCCTGATGTTTTTTCCCATCGTGCCTGGGAACTTGAATATCAGAGGAAACAGGAGATGCGGCGAAATCAGCCTGCTCGAACTAAGAAAAGGTCGTATGATATGGAATTATAATTTGGTTCTTCTTTGCCCATTATAAACACAAGAGCTGAACAAATAGGATTTTTCGTCCTCTTATCACAGCGGCCAGACGATAAAATGTCAGATGAGCAGTTGGAACAGCTTGCCCCATGGAGCGAGACTGCGAAAACGAACTGTCAAAACTAAAATAGAGAAAGACGCTTGCATCTATCATTTTGGTGCAAGCGTAATTCATGAGTAACGTAGCAATATTTTGCGCTTACGCACATTTTGCCCTTATTCAATCCGCAACCTAAACCCTTCTTGTTGTCGGAAACATATCGAGTTTTTTCTAGTTGCTACTATTCTGAATAGTATATCACCGCGAACACTCGTTTGTAATATTAATCTACAAAATAACGAAAATATCTGACAGCCGCGAAAATCGTGCACTCCCCCTTTTATGATTCTTATGGTAACAAACCGGCTGTCCTAATAAATGGACAGCCGGTTGCACTCATATTTCACCTTACTTTCAACCCATTCGAGTATCCAGCGTTAACCATTATTCGTCGCATTATTTCATACAAGACGCCATATTTTTGTGCAAGCTGTCTAATTGTCTTTTGACGACCAGCATATTCTTTAATGGCAGTTTTCTTTTCTGATTCAGACAAAAAATAAATCATACTAGTGTGCTCCTTTCTCTTTTTTGTAAGTTAAGGATAGCACCGTTTTTCTCCAAAATACTTAAGTACGAAATTTAAAAATTTTCTTGGGTTAAAAATGCCCATAGCATCTGCCCAATATATACATCTGCATACCGATGGTTATCAGTCTGCTTACCATACTTATCACCGAAATACTCTACGTACGCATCATTAATATCCTCTATTTCCTCAGCAGTCACCGGAAAAATAGCTGGCTCGTCATTTTTTATTGCCTCTAAACGCTGCTCCAATGCCATAACTTCTAGTTTTGCTTCCGCAAGTTGCTTCTCATAAAATGCTACAATTGCATCTTTACCCTCCATCTCGCCAGATTCAATTTTTTCGGCCCAGTTTTTCCAAGCAGAAGCTCCTTTGGAATATGTATTTGTTGTATATTCTTCAAACTCTGACGAAACATACCATGACTGTACCATTTTGTAATACACATCCCTTACAGCGCCAACATCAGATTCCTCATCTTTTATAGACTCATACTGTATTTCTTCCTTATCGCTATTCATCTCTAATGCAATAGCCTTAATCAACTCTGCCAAGCCAACGTCTAGACCAACATTTTGAGTACCTATTGCTGGTTTTTGCATAGAACTCATGTTATCTCTTTTGTTTTCAAAAGTACTGCTGGCTTTCATTCCGCAAAGCTTTACCATCTCTGAAGTCGAATAATCAGCAAGCCTTCTTTTTTTCTGCTTTGGTACAAAATCCCTCCTTTCTAAGAATAAGTATTTTACCCAAAGTCATATATTAAGCTGAAAATTTACCATATCAGAGAGCGACGTAATATTCTCATCCAATATCAGTTTTTCTTCTTTTATTTTTACTCTTCCATTCGCCGAAGAAAGACTTTCATGTGTTTTACATAAACAATCGAATAAAGCTTTTATTTTATCTTTATCTATTCTTGAAAGATAATAAATTGAGAAAATTGTAAAATCTCCCCACAACGAGGCAATTATGCCATAATCACTTTCTGCGAATCGAGTTACTATATTTTCAAATAAAAGATTCCATGTATTATCATTGAACATTTCATAATAACGTTCAAATACATCGCTAATTCCGCTGCCTATATAACCATACTTGCTTTCAGATAGAATAAATTTAACAACACATCTATTTACATATTCTTCCATATGTTTTTGGGCGATAATATCTCCTGCCTCCATAATCAGCTTATGTAATCCGATTTCTCTTTTATCTATTTGTGTAAGAATTACTCCTTCCGCCTTTTCATTATATCCATCTTCTTTTAAAAGATTGATAATTTCGAGATTATAGTCCCTTCCTGTTTCTACAGAGAAATCTTTATGTTCCGCTTTATCATACAATCCTTTTGCCATAAGCTTTTCCCGAATTTCAGAACTTGAAATGCGAGAAATAATTTCATAATTGTAACTTCTTAAGGTTTCCAATCGATTGTATTCTCTATCATTCTCTATATACTCTTTAATCCATGAATTTGTAAGTCTGTATAACGCAATTAATTCAGAATCATCAGAAATCAAATCTATATTGCAATATAGAGAATCAAGAACTTTCATTCTCCAATAAACTAAATCTTTAGGAGTATTTTTTAGTTCAAATAATGCATTACAGTACTTGTACCCCAATTTAACGGCATCCTCTAGCAACTCTCGGTCAACTTCACTTGAAAACCTATTATCACCAATAGAATCCGCTAAATTTGAAACGTAAAACAGTCTCATGCCATAACAGCATAATTTTTCTTCATTCAGAGGAAGTTTTTTATAACAATCAAGTAAACCATTTAACGAATAGTCTTTTCTTCCCACATAGCCAAACATTCTATATTTCTGTTTTTCACGTGCTTCCTCTATAAACTTGTTTTCTCCAAAGTATTCTAATGCAGGTATCATGTTTTTACATAAATCTTCCATCTCATCATATTCTGATCTCCAAGCCACTCCATCTTCGCCACACCAATATTCTGCAACTTTTAGAAAATCAGCATGCGCATTTGATATACAGAACAACCTGTTAAACTCCGGAATAAATCGAGTCTTATCCCATTCCAAACATTGAACAACCGCTTTACAAATAGTATCGATAATTCCTGCCTTGGGGTTATGCTCGGAAAAGCTCACCAATACTTTACGTAAAAATCTCATAACAGTATATCCATTACAATCATGAGCAGATCCAGCACCGTACTTATCCGCAAAATAAATCAATGAAAAGATATCATCTTTAGATAATACATCATTTCTGTCCACCGAATAAAATTGTTCACTAACATGCTTTGCAATATCATACTGTGCCAATGCTGGTTTATAACCTCTTTGTGATTCACCATTATGAGTTAGATTCAATATTTCTTTATAACATTTTTCAACTAACGATTCCTCAATCCTACCAAACAGGCACAAGTTAGCCTTAATCAAAGAAATTATTCTTAAATCTTCGTATTTATAATCTCTATCTATTTTTATAATATCACTTAAATGGTTGCCAATATATTCTATCCCAGCTTCGCATTTATATGAGTTTAACAGTCCATATGTGCAAATCTCTATAATTATTTCTATAGATGCAGACATTCCTAAAAGAATATTCAACAATTCGTCAAATGATTCTTTTTCAAGATTCTTTTCTTCTGTAATCTGATGAATATATGCATACAATGAATCTGGATTATACCATTTAAAAGTGAATGTTTGCCTGATATCTTCTTTTGATGTAATACTTACACTGGCATCTAACCATCCATCTACAAAATAAACATAATCGTTAGAATTTCCAGTAAGAGCATCCATATAATCTGCACCATAGCATCGAAATATATATCCTGCCTTAACAAGCGTTTCTTTGTTTAGCTCCCCGCTTAACAATGCCTCTATATTATATCCACTGAGGTATTCATCGAAAAGTTTATGTCCTCGTTCAAATCCAGCCTTAGCAGCAAAATCAATATCTAAAATGATTTGCTCTATATCATTTTTAACATTCAAACAATATTTTTCCGCTTTAGTCTTTTTGTTGATACTTTGTGCTTCAAAATAATCCGATTCTTTTGCATAATACTGTATGCAATTTGCATACTGTGCCAAACAAAGAGACACTGCACTTGAATGTATGCATACTTCTTCAAGATTATCCATTGGCAATTGGTGCGCTAGTATAAACTGCTGAAGTATCCTATCAAACGATATCCCATATAATGCTGAATCCATTACATATTCAACATCAATCAGTTTCAACACCTCATCAGTGGCCTTACAAGATACTAGTAAATTAAAAGAGATATCATATCGATATTTCCATAATTCTCTATCCTGTTTAATTCGATTAATTATTGATTCGGTAATTCCTTTTATATTTGAATTGTGAATAATTGCATTCTGTAAAAAAAGCCTTACATCATTATGAAAAGCGAAGTATCTATCGCCTTCACATACAATAATTGGATATAAGCCATTTAAAACAAACGCCGCCTCGTCGTGTTCAACTCCACACATTTGAGCCACATCATAAGCGTTAATACGTTTACTTGAAAACGCCATAATTGCCTCAATTTTGTATAGCAAAAGGCTTTTTTCCTGCGAACTAATAATCCATTCGTAATATTTATCAATTTGTTTATTTAAAAACCTACTATTTAGTTCCTTCTCTATTGCCTCGAAGGAAAGTGGCAATACCATTTTCTTCAATTCCAGAATTGCAAATATTATATTAAGAACATTGTTCCCAATAACTGAAATAACGGTTTTCGCCAAGTTTTCCATATCGACTGTATTCTCTGCTACACCGCTTTGCTCTAATAATATAACAACATCATCTGTATCCAAAGCCGGCATGCTGTAATATGTAATACCTTTATTATCTTTCATCCAAGACGGATAACCATCATTTATAGGCTGTCCGACCAAGACAAAATAAAAATCATCCCCGATTTCCTCTGGTCTTGGCAATTGAGATAAAAATGAATTTCGTGCATCTTTTGATCTTGCAGCATGATCTAATCCATCTATAAAAAAGTAGCAAGGCCTTCCTATACATTTTGCATATTCCGGTAGGAAATGTATTACCGTTTCCCGCATTTCAGAAACAGACATAAATTGGTATATAAGTGGAAACTTTACAACAGATAATAAATTATTCTCTTCAAATTTTTTCTTAAGCTGTACGAGAATACTTCTCCACAAAATATTACCCAAATAAAAGCCTTCATCATCACTATATGAACCATCTACTTTATTTACTGGGAGATATGTGTAAAATCTAAAATCAACTATAGACTCATTCATCTGTGATAAATAACTTATAAAATTTGTTTTTCCACAGCCCGGTAATCCTTCTAAGAATATGATATGATTACTATTCTTTTTAATGTCATCTATAAAGGTCTCCCCAAACCGTTGTCGCGAAGGAAGTATCGGTTTTTCTGGACATAGTTCATATGAAGGAACATCCGGCTCGGTATAGCATAATGCTCCATATACATTTTCTCTTGTTATTTCCTGCTTCTCTCTTCTTGATGTTGCCCATATATTCAATTTAGAAAGAAGACTATTTAAGCAAAAATCTATCGCATCACTATTATCTGTTCCTAGTATTTCGCCAATCTTCACACGTATTTTTTCTTCCACATCAGCAAGACACGACTCTTTTCTAAAAGAGAAAATTTTAGTGAAACACGCCGCCTCATTTGAATCTAAATTTATCTCCAAATTTTCTCTGTACCATTCGATAGCCTTCTGCTCATTAGGCTTTGCCGAAGTATAATTATAATTATCTTGTAAGCATGGAAACACCTTAGAAATAAAGTCATCCATTGAACACTTTCCATCTGTTTCCTGCGGACCCCATTTTTTATTTGTTACAATTTGAATACCTTTAAAATTATAATTATCTTTATTATTCTTCCATTCTAAAGCCAACTCATTCAGTAAAGGCTTTTTCCCAGAAGCTAAAAAAGAATATGTGAAATTAGCATCTTCATCTGTATGTTTTACTTGAATATTTAAAATGCTTTTATCACTATAATTTACTACGACATCATCTAATGCCTGAAAATCAGTTGATTGAAGTATTACTGATTCAATTGATGTATCTTGTAGCATATTCAAGCATTCTAGTATTCCAATTTCCCATTCAAACCAATAAGGTGTACCTATTCCCGAATTATACATGTTCTCCCTCTATTCTTTTCAAAACGTAATTACATAATTGATAACAATACGTCTCAACTTCTTCTGTAGACATATTTATATGGTATCCATTCACAAGCGAATCAAATAAATAGTTTATCTCTTCGTAATAATCCTTATTATAAAATTCAACTCCAAATAATTTATTCAAGCCTCGTACCATTTGAGATAATTCTTTATAATTTACTGGAAGGACATAATCGATTTTGTCATCAATAATCTTCTTCATCAGCCTCTCATTTCCTATTATTTTTGAGGCTATATTTATAAAATCTCCACAAGTTTCAAAAACATTCCAATCACACATGAACTGCCAACGAAAAAAGAAAGGACTCCATACCTCTGCTGGTTCGATCTTTATATTATATGGCACCAATTCCTTCTTTAATTCATCCTCTATGCAATTATAAGTTCCTTCCAATATGGCTATATCATTTTTTCTCACATCAATCGGATAATAAACGCCCTTATCATCGCATATTATGTAACCAATTATTCTGTAATATTTTTCAATGACATTTATAGCATACCTTGGTCCGCCCTTAGAAGCTGCTGTAATATGAGATGCAACTCCAATATTTATGATATTCTCTTTTCCTATTCCTGCTCCACGAGTTGCTTTTCTACAATTAGGATTGCTGCATTTCCATCCAACTCTATTAGCTAACAAATCCTTTGTTCTTTGTGAAAAATCATCTCTCATATAATTTTACCTCCACCTTACACTTTATCATCTTTAAATTTTCTATAATCAACGAAAAGCTCCCGAAAGAGCTTTCCATTACCTTAAATATACACTAATTCTTTTAACACAATCTCTTCTGCCCTACTACGAATACCATTTACCACTCTGACCCATTCCATCTGATCACGAACTTTCAATTCCTCCGTAATCCCCTGCTTCTCCATCATCTGACGCACCAGAATATCCATCCTTTCCTGTGCTTCATCGTCTACAACATTCAGATGTTCTGTCAATCTGTCTTCCAACATATACAGTGAATACATTGCCGGACGATGCTCTTTCAGATATGTTTTCCGCATCATTCCATATTTCCCATAATGCGGTTCTTCATCTGTACTGACAAGATTCGGATAGTAAATTCCGTCTGCGCCAAGTGTGTTGGTTCCACCCATTTTTTCAAATGTGCTTTTCATGTGTTATTCCTCCTTGAAATCAGCGATGTCCTTAGATCATCGCATAATATTTCAGGGCAGCCTTGATAGCATCTTCTTTCTCTTTCGGACATTGTGGAACTCTTGCATTTTCTGATTTTGGAAGATTATAGTTTTCTCCCACTTCAATTCCACATTTGCGTTTTACCTGAGAAATATATAAACTTGAAACCTTCAAGCCAAATTCTTTCAGCACATAATCTTTGATTTCCTGATAGGTTGCTTTCAACTCGGCACTGGTGGCATCCAGCTCGTCCAGGTCTAAGTCGATCTCTATCGTGTCATCTGGTTTTTGTTGGGACAAAAGAACAACAGTCTCGACTGTTGTTTCAGTTTCCAAGGGAAGTTCTTTCACTTCCTCGCCATCAACAGGCACAGGGAAGTTGAATACAATCTTCTTTATCCAGCTTCCGTCTTTTCTCTTTTCCGGGAACATCTCAATTCGCTCAATAAAGGCTTTCATAAACTCTTTCTGTTCTGCTTCCGTTGCGGAATGGTAGACTTCATCAAATGCCAGTAAGAGCCGATAAATGTTATCGCCGGAGATTTTCTCCTGCTGGATGCTGCGTATCTGACTTTGCAATTCGCCAATCTGAACTTCGATTTCTTCTATCGTATCATACTGTTCATCATATCGGCGCTGCAAATCCAAAATTTTTCTGTCATAGTGGGCATCGTTGATGTCCAAAGTATCCATCTGACGCTCCAAGCGGCTTTTCGTTCCAAAGGCTTGCTTTAGCTGTCCTTGCAGAACGGCGATCTGCTTTTCCATATCCTCTGTATCAACCGCCGTTCCAATTTTCGCTTGAATTGCTTCTATAAATCGGGGATTGCTGACCATAGCGGAGATGACCTTCGCCACAAATTTGTTGATTTCCGTCTGCTCGATATTCAGCCGGAAGCTGCACTCATGTCCCGTCGGCGTAACCGTATTTTTGCAGTAGTAATAATACCGTGTTTTCTTGTCCTTGCTATGAGCCTTGGCAATATTGCCGTACATACTCTTTCCGCAACACGGGCATTTCAAAATACCGGATAGGATGTGTGCGTGGTCTGGATTGTTGACCTTTTCCCGCTTAAAGGAATTGATCTTGCGCTTTTCCTGTGCCAGATACCAATCTTCTTCGGAAATGATGGCTTCATGCTGACCATCGTAAACAGGGAACTCCGACTGCTCGACCACGTGCATCTCATTTCTTGTACCTTGCCTCTTTTCGGTTCTCCGTCTGCCATAAGCAATTTTACCCATATAAACGGGATTATCCAGTACGTCCTGCACGAAGTTCCTTGAAAATCCGGGGATGGTGTTATTTTGCCGCAGCTTCTTCACAAACCCGTTGCGGTTGAGATATTTAGCAACTCCGGCAACGCCCTCATTGGTATGGATGTAGCGGTCATAAATAACACGGATTACTTCCACTTCATCCTCCGCAATGACAAGGTTTCCGCTTTCCAATTTGTATCCATAGGGAGCGAAACCGCCGTTCCATTTGCCCTCACGAGCCTTTTGCTCCCGTCCTGCCATTGTCTGTGTGCGGATATTCTCTCGCTCGATTTCCGCCACCGCAGACAGCACGGAAATCATAAGCTTTCCGGCATCCTTGGAGCTGTCAATGCCATCCTCCACGCAAATCAGGTTGACACCAAAATCCTGCATAAGCTGCAAAGAGTTCAGAACATCGGCTGCATTTCTGCCAAATCTGGAGAGCTTAAAGACAAGCACATAGGAAACGCCGTCTTTGCAGTCCTGGATGTCGTTCAGCATCCGTTGAAACTCCTGCCTCCCTTGGATGTTCTTGCCGGAAAATCCTTCGTCAGAATACTCCCCGGCAACGACCATATCCTCGTATGCCGCATACTTCCGCAACTTGTCCCGCTGGGCATTCAAGCTGTATCCGTCTACCTGCATGGAGGTGGACACTCTCGTATATAGATAACATTTAAGTTGCTTCTTTTTCAGAATCGCCACCTCCTTCGCTCATTTCTTTTACCATCAATCCCTCGTTGCGGATATAATACTCCAAAAGTCTAAGCACATAATCCGGTGCATGGCGGTTGTCCAATTCCCACTCGGTCATAGTCCGGTAAGGAATATGGACGAGCTTGCAAAAATCTTTCCGGTTCAGTCCTGTGCTTTCACGCAACTTAATAATTCTGTTTTTACAATCCATTCGTCTTTTCTCCCAAAAAGCAAAAATACACGTTGCGTACATATTATAGCATAGCCGCAACAAGTACGCAACGTGTAAATTGTAAATTTTTACGCAGCCTTATCCGTCAAAGGCTGCGCTTGCTTATCATCCTTGGAACACTCCACCGTTTGCGGTGTATCCTGCTCTAATTTATCCAAAACCTGATGCCCGTACTTCTGGAGCATCTGGCTCATAACATCCACACAGCGGTCAAATGCCGCATTATATTTCGCTTCCTCATAATATTTCTTCAATAGGCGATTCCTCCATCAAAGTTCCATATCCTGTCCACGCTTCCGGTCAGGGTGTTTGTGTTCCTGCGTTTCCTTTCCTCTGATGAGGATAGAATTGATAAAAGCCCGAACCCTTTCGGATGCAATTTCCAGTGCATCCAGAAAAGGCTGGGCTTTCTGTTTCAGTTCCATATATTTTTCGTTTACTGCTTCATACCGCTGTTTCCAGATGGAAACCGTCTTTTCAGCGGAAGCCAGTTTCTCCTTCAAGCGCTTGTTGTCAGCATTGGCGATAATGCCGTTGACCGCATAGCGTTTGAGCGTGTCGCACTCATCCGGTGTCAGCGTGATATTATTTCCGAATGTGGCTTTCTTTCCCATCGTTTCAATCTCCTGCACCGTCAGAGCAACGGTCTTTGCTGTTTTGGTTTCCTTTTGCAGAGCTTCCAGTTTCTTTTTCTGTTTCTCCGTGGCATCTTTGGCATTCTCCAACCCCCGCTCCGCCTGTGCCACCTGTCCGGTCATAGCTTCCAAACGCTGCTGTTCAGCCTGAACCTTGAACTGTGTCACTGTCAGATGTTCCTCGGTGCTGCCACGCTCTCCACGCTCCACATCGGTATATCCGGCATTTCGCATGAAATGAAAAAAGTCATCCTGCAACACACTGTAGGACGACTTCAAAATCTTTTTTCCTTTTGCGTTCAACATTGGATTACCATCCTTGTCAAGCACCGGCTTGGACTCCCATTTTTTACTGCGGCTGACCTGCGTGATCGTTTCCTTTACCGTTCCCCGGAGGGATTCATCCTTACATCGCTTCGACCACAGAATTTGCTTCTCTACCACCGGGATATAAACCACATGAAGGTGGTAGTGGTACACATCTTCGCCCAGAGCTTCGGACATTGCCCGGTTGCGCTCGTCGGCGTGCATCACAGCGGATAGGATATACTGCTCACCGCCTACGATCTCCACGGCGGCTTTATAGGCATCGGCATAAAACTGTTTTGCAAATTCATAGCCGCCGTGATTGTAGAAGTAAGCAGAGTTCACATCAAAGATCAACTCACCGTATTTGACGGCATCCGGTTTCAGACCTCTTGTGGAGATTACACCGTCCTGTTCCATCTGCTCAAACATTTTTACATAATCGTCCGCGGATGCTTTGAAATGAATGTTCAGAGAAGTGCGTTCCGGTACGATGTCCTGATTGCTGTAGCTGTCCTTTTCACGCTCATTGTGTTCCTGTACCTTTGCCACATCAGCCGGTGTTTCCAAGTCCTGATTCCGGGCTACGGTGCGGTGGATTCCATCATTTCTTGCCATTGGATTTTTCCTTTCTTTGAAATTTGCAGACAGCGGAGAGCTGGAGAACGGCACTTTTTCAAAGTGTAATAACCCACTATTACACTTTCATCCATACTGGCTGCAAAGTGCCGTGGGCTCTCCCGAGAGGGGATGCGGTCACTGCGGCGACCTCTGCTGACCAAAGCGAAAATGTCTGCGCCTTTTCCCATGGTCAGCCCGTCTGCATGGAGCCGTTCTGTGTCAACTTCCTCTTGCAGCCGGTGTCCACAGACACTTTTTCAAAAACCTGTGGACATAGAAACAACCCGAACGAGAGGATGCGTGCTGTTTCTATAACGAGCGTTTTACGCTCTTTTGCTGCGTACATACGTACCAGTAATGGGATTTACTCGACCTGCCGCCATTCCTCCGGTACGTACGTACACGGCGAATCTCCGTAAAACCCATTTATATGAGGTCGTACAATGGCTTCCACTCCCATGAATCCCCAAACCCGCCGTCCGGCAGAGTTGGTAATATTGTTGCAATGTTCCAGATTGAATCTCCCGGCATTGGCAATCATGGCGTCGCTGAAGCTGCGGGCTTTCAGCGGTGCAAGGGAATTTTCTTCGCACCACATCCGGTAGATTTCATAGAAATCCTTGGAACTGATGGACGCATCCGCTTTACGCTGGATGTATCCCTCGGAATCCATGAAATCAAAGATATTGTTGTTGTCACGCTTGACCGCTTCCCGGTTTTCCCGGATACGGTCACTCTCCGTAAACTTAAAGTTGTTGGCAACAAGCCGCTGTAAGCCTTCAAATGTCCACAGGAAGATACCCTCGGATTCGGCTTTCATCTTCTCCGCAAGGTCGGGATCGTCAGCCCTGTCCACTGGCTTTTCCTTGGTGGTCAGCACAAGCTGTCTGCGATAAAATCCGTCACTGCGGTCATACAAGGCTTGCAGATCACCGTTGCTGAATGCCAGCAATCGGGCGAACATCCAGCCCTGATAACTCTGCTTGCCTTTGCGTTCCAAATCCATCTTGCCCTGTGCGGTGACAATGGATTTTACATAGTTGGTCTGGCGCAGAGCTTCCATCCGCATATCATCATCCACGCACAGGAGAATGTGTTCCAAATCAGCACGGGCGAAGCGGTTTTCAGAAATCTTGCCGATGCTGCCGTCTTTCATATTCGTGCCGAAGATGGTAGACAGTACCGCACCGATTTGAGATTTACCTTCGCCGCCGTTGCCTTTAATCACCATCATGCGCTGCCCCTTGTTGGAGGGAATCAGGCAATAGCCGATAAACTCCTGCAAAGTTGGAATGTCCTCGACGTAAAGCAACCCATCCAGAAAGTTCAGCCAGATCACCGGCGCAGTAGCATCGGGATTGTAAGCAACCGGCAAACGGCTCCGCACGACAGCCGGTCTGCCCTCGGTAAATGTGCCGTTCAATAGCAGCGTACCGTTGGACAAATGAATCCGATCCTGCTCCGGTGGAAAGTCCGGCACTTGCGCTTCCAGTTTCAGCACTTCCAGAATGTTGGTGATCTTCCGGGGGATATTGTTTACGGCACAGAATTTCAGCTTGTCGTAAATCTCCCCACGCAGAGGAAGATCGTCCGTCACTCGACCATCGGGCGTGAAAAAAGCTCCGTTTGCGAAGATGATCCTGCGCTCTTGCAGAAATTCTTCACAAAACAGAGCTTCGTTGATGTTCTGCCCGTCAAACCACATGGGCAAGTTCATATCAGGCGTTTTCCGGTTCTTCGCCATGGTGCGCCACCTCCTTTTTCTTTCGTGCGGTATACTCTTGCAGAAAAGCAATTTTGCCGTCCTGCATCAGCTTGTCCACCAATGCCACCCGTTCTTCCAGATCACCCACCGTCAGCACATCTGCCATATATTCGATATGGCAGTGCATCTGGCAGGCTTCCACAAAACGGTCATCCAGAGCATCTTCCGGTGTCTTGGGAGCATAGCGCACTTTCCAATCTTCCAACAGATGCAAATAATCCGTCAGCACCCGGAAGCACAGCATTTCATCCTCCCGGAACTGACGGATATAGGGACGCTTCGGCTTGACCATAGCTGCGGCAGTGGGCGGTTTCGGGTCAAGCCCGAAGTCCAAAGCCAGCTTTTGCGCTGCTTCATAACTGCTCAGATTGAACAGCCTTGCCACAAGGTCGATCACATCCCCTTTGGCTCCGCAGCCGAAGCAGAAAAAATAGTCCTCATTCAGCTTCAAGCTCGGATGCCTGTCGTTGTGGAACGGGCAGCAAGCCATGCCGTTGTGGCTCACTTTCAGCCCGTAGTGTTCGGCGGCTTGCTTGACGCTGATTGCCGCCTTGATGGTTTCATAGATTGTCATAGAAAACCCTCCGTTCATAATATTCTGGAAAGCACGAAGCACCCGCCGTGATTGGCAGGTGCTTCGCTCCTTCTATTATGGTTATGACGGATTTTTCAAAAAACAGGCTAATGACAGGACAATCCTGTTTCAAAAAACAGGACAACTTATCTGAGGACGTAGATTTCTTCACATTTACATGATATAATTAGAAAAATGAAAAAACAGGACAGGAGGGCAAGCATGAATCAAGAATTGATGACATTGGATTTCTGGCAGGATACGGTCATATATGAGAGCAAAACATTTCCTGTCGGTACGCTTGCCTGTGATGCACTGAATGTTCCTGTGAATACCATTGCAAAAATAAACGAGCAATGCGAGAAAATCAATCTGCTGCTTGGAATATTAAACGCCGGACAGGATGCTTCTGCACTCTGTCCTATTGCAAAGGAAGCTGCTCTGACGATGCTCGATATTCTCAGTCAAACACCGCCGTTCTCCTATATGAATATCTCAAAGCACAGAGAACGGATTGAAAAAGCCTTTACTGTGGACAATGCGCTGAAATATGTGGAGTTTGCCATAAAAGCCGCAACCAATTCTTTGCAATTTGAAGAAATCCAGAACTTTACCGATGCGATGATGCTCCAACGCTATACCGCAGTTTTCGGGCATCTGGCATACTCCCTTGGGGAATACCAAACGGCCATGCTTGATTTTGCAGAAAAAACAGACGGCAACGAAGCAGACCGCACCGCAGAGGGTTTTGCAAAAATGTTCGGCAGCTATTTCCCGCCGGAGTTTTCCATCACGGAAGGCAATGCCTGGATGTCTACCCTGAACAATTCCGTTCAGTATGTATCCGTCATCCGTCCCGGCGAAAAAGTTGCGAAGCTGGTCAAGCGGATGCACTATGTATCCTTTGTAGGGATGTTCCGGTCTGATCTCTTTGAGGGCCTGTGTGTTGGTCATGCACCGAAGAAATGCAAAATCTGCGGCAAGTGGTTTCTGACCACCAACGCACGGCACACCAAATACTGTGGCGGCTATGCACCGGGGGACAAGCTGCACCGCACCTGTCGGCAGATCGGCAACCTGAAAGGCAGAGAACAACGGGAGCTTGCGGACGATCATCCGGTGAAACAGATTTATGAGAAACGGCTGAACACCATAAACCGCTATGTGAAGCGTGGTACTCTGGACGCTGATCTTGCAGAGGTTATGAAAAAGCTGGCAAAAGATAAGATGCTCCGGGCATTGAGCAATGTAGCCTATGCCAAGGGAGCTTATGAAAAAGAAATGGACCAGGCGGCTTTGAAAAAGGAAGCAAGTGCAAAAATATACAAAGAAAGGGACAAACATGAATAGAAAAGAACTTAGTCAGAATCATTGGAAATACTACTTAATGCTCGAAAAGCGTTTTGTTGAATCAATAGAGTTTGTAGAACTACATGAGGACAATTTTGATGCATTTTCTAACGGATATGCCCTCTTAATTCAAGCCATAGGGGCAGAGTTGGATACTGTATTCAAAGAGTTTTGCGGTTTCAATACAACGGATCGAAAAACGGTTGCAGACTATGCACAGTATATTTTGACCAACACACCGGATATAAAAAATCAAAAAATCAGTGTACAGGAATACGATATCGAAATACAACCGTTTATGAATTGGGATATTACCCAGCCCGCACAGTCGTTGCAATGGTGGGGAGCATTTACAGATGTCAAGCACAACCGCTATGAGCAGTTGAAGCAAGCAAAGCAGGAGAATGTACTAAATATCTTGGGAGCTTTGTATTTGATAGAAATGTTGTACTTGAAGAAAATCACTGATGGGACAGACGAATTTGATGTGTTTGATGAATCTTCCAACTTGTTTAGTTTGAAAAACTGGACTTCTAAGGCTGTGCCGCTGAGCCAAGCTTTTGCCGTGCTAAGTGATATGATGGACGACGAAAATAATACTACTAACAAAAAGTTCGATGCATAATTACTGTCGATATTGATAGAGAAAGAACCGAAAGGAGGTGCGCTATGCTGAGTGATTTTTCATGGGACATGACCGGATACATACCAAAACACGCTGTCAATCCGCACGGTGACGGCATCATTCCTTATGCGGCAGAGCGCATCTTCCAACTGGAACCGGAGCCTCCAGCGGTGGGCAATCTGAACGAATATATCCTGTCTGCCTTGCAGGAAAAGAATTTGATATATTTCTCATTCTTCCTACACCACTACGAGCCGCAACTTAACAAGCGCATCAAAGACTTTCTCGGTGTGGATGGCGGCGATCTGTATGACACAGACCGATTTATAGATATAAAGCTCTCCTGCCGGGAGCAAATGCTCCAAAAGCTGATGGACTATGACCTTGCCAAGGGTGCAGAGTATGCTACATACATTTTCCCGTTCATCCGGGATGCTATGCTCCGTTTTCGCATGGGCGAAGAAAAATGGTCGGTGTCCTCTCTGACCAATTACAAAATGGTGCGGTCAATGGCTTGGCTGTACCACAATACCAAGGATGCGGTCAACGAATTTTCCAAGAAATACAACTGCGATCTTGCCCTTGCGGAAGAATATCTGAAAGTTGTCCGTGGAATCCGCAATCAGCAGCCATTCTATGTGACAGACGAGAACGGCGAGGAAACAGGCGAGGATGTAGCCCTTGACGATAGCTGGAACTATACCGATATCCTCTGGAACGGCATACAGGCAGAAAAGGTGCAGCGGGCATTTGAGAAACTGAATTACCGGGAGCAAACCTTGCTTGAAAAGCGGCTGGCGATCTGTATGACCTGTGGGCGTGTCGGCTCATGGAAGAACCGCCCCACCTTTGAAGAACTGGCGGTTATGTTTGAGGGCAGTACAGCCAGCGGTGCAGAACGAGCCTACCGAAAAGCAGTGGACAAGTTGACGGAATTGTTGGTTGCCGAGGGCGCAATCCATGCAGTCCGGCTAAAACAGAAATCCAAGATCAAGCGAAAAAAGAAAATCGCCGCCGCAATCTACGAATACCAAGCAGACTGCGACGGCGAATGGGGTAAGATTTCATTTGATTTTGAAAGCAGCACAGCAGAGATCATCCATCTTGCCGATTGGGATACGATAAAAACCAACCGCTTTGCGAACAAGGCCGTAGCCTATCTTCTGAACTGTGAAAATGAGAAACTACCAAAGGAAACAATGGTGGCATTTGAACCATAAAAAGAAAAACCGCTACAACATCCATCCCACTTTGGAATGAGAATTGCAGCGGTTTATTTGCTGGGAACTAATTATTCGATATTTGTGATTTCCCAATCATCATTTACCAGATGGGTAAATCCTTTGTTTTCTTCTTCATCTGGAATTGATGCTGTCCAGATGATTTCTCCGTTTTCACCCAGGGCAGTTATTGTTAATCCTCGCAGATCAGTGTAGCCATCGAGATTTTCGAGCCAGATGCGTTCGCCTTTCTTGAGCAGAGAACCATCTGCATTTTCAAAGCCGCCACTGGAATTTGGCATTGAAAGCTTGATGCTCTTAACGCCTTCAGAGCCAATGGTCAGATAAAACTTAGAAATTTCATCCTCTATGGACGGGAACTGGATTTTCTGTCGTGCTTCTTCGGTAGCGAAGATCCACCACTTGCCATTCATAAAGAGTTCAATGGTTCCCTCAGTTGCCCCGTATTGATAACCATATCCTGTACCAAAATTGGATTGATTGTCAACGCTGGGCTGTTTATTTCCATCAACCTGGGATGTGATTTCTCCATCCATAACACCACATCTTGCTTCTATTTTGCTTTCATGGCCAGTATCAAGATACAGTGTCCCGTTCACCATAACCATAGGGATTAAGTCCCATGTTTCGGTTTGCTTTATAACCTTGATTCCATAAACATCCGCAATTCGTGCAGGATAAGTTTCAAGGATTTCACCGGAGTATTCAATTTCAATCACATCTCCGATTTCAGGTTCTGGTGATGGATGAGCATTGCTAATAGGTACCACAATTCGGTCTGCACTATTCAATTCCCAACTACCTTCAACGGGCTTCACAAGATAATGGCCATCATGAATTTCCAGAATTTCAGCCCGGAACACCTGATGGGCTTCGTTGGAAAAACCTTCAATCTGAATACTATTATTCTTGAAAACCAGTCGGCCTGTTTCTACCAGTTCATCGGTATTATACTTTGTTTTATCTACATAGAGGTATCCATCAGCTTCATTAAATCTGAGGGTAAAATCGAAATATCCTCGATCAGATAGCTCATAGCTTGCTCCGTTTGCATAGTCATATATGATTATGCGACTATCAATGATGCCGGAACCAAAGGTGTATGTGGAGCAGAGGTCAGGGATTCTGTCGCCTGTTAGATCACAGAAATAGGTGTTCCATATAGGCATGCCATGGAATAGAGGTACAATTCCTTCTTCAGTTACAGCCTCCATTTTTTCAGGATACCAACGGAACGTTACACCCGGAAACTCCGGAAGATTGATTTCAAGTCGTCCGTCCCATACCATTTCATCGGGGGTCTCAAGATAATCAAACCATTCGGTTACCGTCCCGTCCGTGCCATTATTCTTTGTTACAGGATTTGTTAAGAAGCAAACCGCAACAAACACGCAAACAATGACTGCCAGAACGACACCCCAGAAAGCAGGCTTCTTGTAATTCATCACAGACTTCACACGATCTTTAACACCAACTTCACCAAAGGCAAGAGGACAAGCGGCGATCATCCGGCGGTTTACGCTGCAAGCAACAAGTGCTTGGGTATAGTCGGCTCTTTGTTCGTTGCCAAGTTCCTTGATGACCCTTTCATCACAAGCAAGTTCGATATCACGGCATAGCAGAACATAAGCCAGCCACACCAAAGGATTGAACCAATGGATAGTCAGCAGGAGAAAACCAAAAGGCTTCCACCAATGGTCTTTACGATGAATGTGTGCCTGCTCATGGGCAACAACGTGTTCCAGATCCTGACCGTTCATGTTGAACGGGAGATAGATTCTTGGCTTTATGATGCCAAGCACAAACGGAGATTTTACATTCTCGCTCTGGAAAATGTTGTCCTTGTAGCGAACGGCAGTATCAACTTTGCGACGCAAACGCCAATAGCTGATAACGGTATAGGCGACTAAAAGCAGAATACCAATAGTCCAGACAATGGTAAGAATGGTCATAATATTATTACCATTGTTTGCAGGAACAGTAACACCTTCAAAATACCGATCTCCAAGATAGTCATTTATCCGGTTATCAACGGGAGTAATGCCGGTCTGAACATCGAAGCTCGGCCCGGAAATTACTTTTTCAGGAAATGTTTCAGCACTCGGAATCAGGCTCAATGCGCTCTCAAAAGAGAATGGGCAAATCAATCTGATGGCTACGATGCCCCAAAGCAGAATATTGACCCATTTGGGAGCTTTCTTCAGAACGAATCTAAGAATCAGCACAACCAAGACAAGCCAGCTTGCCGATATGCTCATGTTGACGATTTTCAAAAAGAGTTCGTTCATTGTGAACCTCCTTTCCTGATGCGGTCGATCATGTGCTGTATCTCATCAAGCTCATCTTCGGACATAGCCTGATGCTTTGTAAAAGCAGCGATAAAGGCAGGCAGAGAACCCTCGAATTTTTTCTCAACCAGTTCATCGATCTCACACGCCTGGGCTTCATCTTTGGAAACGAGAGAAGTAACAGTGCCATTGTCGTTCTTCAGCACACCACGCTCTCCAAGACGCTTGATAACGGTATAAGTCGTAGTCCTTTTCCATCCGAGTTGATCCTGGCACAGCTTTACAAGCTCGACAGCAGTAACCGGCTCATGCTCCCACATAATCAAGCAAAACCTATACTCACTTTCGTGAATCTTCGGAAAATCCATATTCATGCCCTCCATGTCTACACTGTTAGACTCCATAGATAGTCTACCACATTAGACAATCAAAATCAATAGAGTTCACAGAAAAGATACAAAAAATGCCCGCAGAATTTCTCCCACGGGCAAGGTGTTGGTTAGCTATCAAGCGGTTTGTATTCAGTTACAGTTTTCAAATAGGTTTCTGGATCACCGTTCAATATCAAGTCTGCATATCCAATCGGATCATTGTAGATCAGATAGTCCAGTTCTGACCGCTGATACATATTGTCGGCAATCTCGTTTTCCACGGCGATGGTGTTAATCGCAATCATGCTACCATTTGCAAATTTCAGTTCCACACAGGCATTATCCATGTTGAACTCACAAGAAATCAATCTATCCATAAGAAACCTCCATTTTGCTGGATGTTAGATCATCCCAAAATATTTGAATGCTTCTCGGATTGCTTTTTCCTTCTCCGGTGGGCATTGTGGCTGTCTGGAATCCTCGGACTTCGGCAGATTGTAGTTCTTGCCGACTTCCAGTCCGCATTTTCTCTTTATCTGAGAAATATAAAGGTTGGAAACCTTTAACCCGGTATGCTCCAAAACATACTCCTTGATCTGCGGATAGGTTGCTCCATCTTGGAACTCCGACATATCCATATCTTCCAAAGAGAACTCAACCCGAATCTTTTTCGAGTCGACTTCGCCCTTGGAAAGCAAGACAACCGTCTCCACATGAACAGTCATCCCAAATTGATCAACCGGACATACTTTTCTAAGCTCATATCCTCTCTCACACAGATACTTCAGATCCCTTGCCAACGTCGCACTGTCGCAACTTACATACACAATCCTCTCCGGGTTCATCTCGACCATGGTCTCCAGCAGAGTTTCATCACAGCCTTTTCTTGGCGGGTCTACAACGATAACATCTGCATAAACACCATTTTTCTTATACTCTCTTGGCAGCACTTCTTCTGCCTTACCCACAAAGAACTCTGTATTCTCCAGGCCATTAAGTTTCGCATTTTCTTTCGCATTCTCTATAGCTGCCGGAACAATTTCCACACCGCGGACAAATTTTGCTTTCTGTGCCAGGAACAGGGAAATGGTTCCGATCCCACAGTAGAGATCCCATACTGTTTCCTGACCGTGAAGATCTGCGTATTCCAGTGCCTTTGCGTAAAGCTTCTGGGTCTGCATAGGATTTACCTGATAGAAAGACAGAGGAGAAATCTGATAGGAAATATCTCCGATCCTGTCTGTGATATATTCCTGACCCCAGAGCAGACGAATTTCCTCACCAAGGATTACATTACTGTGTTTCTTATTTACATTGATGGTGATGCTTGTCATTCCCGGAATCTCACACAGAGATTTTACAAACTGCTCCTCTTTCGGAATCTTATTTCCGTTCAGAATCAGACAGACCATCACTTCTTTTGTGAAGTATCCGTAACGGATCAGGACATGGCGCACCAGCCCTTTGCCTGTTGCTTCATTATATGGTTCAATCCCGTATTTCTCCATATGTGCGATCACACGGTCCAGAACTTCTTTATTCTCAGCTACACCAAGTGCACAGTCACGGTTTTCGATAATATTGTGGGTTCTTCCCGCATAGAAACCTGTAACGATTTTTCCCTCTTTATTTCTGCCTACAGGAAACTGTGCCTTATTTCTGTAATGAAAAAGTTCATCCATGCCAATGATCGGCTCCATGGGGATATCTGTAAAGCCACCGATACGTTCCAGATGTCCCTTCACCTTATTTGTCTTAAATACAAGCTGTTGGTCATAGGAAAGTGCCTGAAGCTGGCATCCGCCACACTGACGGGCAAATTCGCACTTGGGCTCAACTCTGTACGGAGATGGCTTCAGCACCTCCATAAGACGTCCGTAACCATAATTTTTCTTTGCCTTGATAATTTTGGCTGTTACTGTATCTCCGATCACTGCGTCCTTGACAAAAACGGTGAAGCCATCGGCTTTTCCGATACCTTCACCGTCAATTCCGCAATCTTCTATCTCTAACGTAACAAGATCGTTCTTACGAAATTCCATAAAGATTACACCTCATCTGTTCTTCTTAAGTTGGATTCAAACAATTTATTATATCCAAGCCATTCTTTTTTGCTCTTGTTTGCTGCAAAAATCTCTGTGATGGTTTCCATTCTTGCATCTGTATTATCTGCAAGATTGAGGGCTACAGCCTCCACCAGTGCAGGTTTCTTCGGGGAACCGTATTCCAGTTCTCCATGGTGGGACAGGATACAATGAATCAGTTCATTCTTAAGCACCTCCGGGAATTCCGGTATCTGGCGTGCAAGATCATTGATCATCTGCGCTCCCATATAAATATGTCCCAGAAGCTGGCCTTCATCTGTATAATCATTTAACGGAAATGCAGATAATTCTTTTGTCTTTCCAATATCATGAAGAAGTGATGCTGTAATCAGTAAATCCCTGTTGATGACGGGGTATGCCTTTGACATATAATCGCAGAGTCTGGTCACTCCCAGAGTATGCTCCATCAGACCGCCGATAAATCCGTGATGTACTGTCTTCGCTGCAGAATGTCCTTCAAACGCTTTCACAAAAGCTTCATCTTCCACAAATAATTTCTTCAGAAGTGCAGACAGATAAGTATTCTCCACACTGTCAATAAATGCTCTCAGCTGGCTGTACATATCATCTGTGCTGTTCTCACTTACAGGAAGATAATCTGCCGGGTTGTACTCATCTTCAGCAGCCTTGCGCACACGCTTGATATTCAGCTGCATAGCCCCTGCAAAGCTGGTCACATCTCCCACAACATCTATATAATCCAGTGCATCAAAATCATCAATTCCAAGAGAATTCGGATCCCAGATCTTGCCATCTATGATTCCGGTTTTATCCTGTAGGATAATATTCTCATAGGGTTTTCCATTCTTCGTTACCGCAGACTGTTTCTGCTTGCACAGATAAATCCCATTAATTCTGTCTCCCTCATGTAACTCATTTAAAAAACGCATAAAGCCTGCCTCTCTATCCTTTATTTTTAGTATTATAACAATTCCACAAGAAAGAATCCCGCTTGTAGGATTCTCCGCCTGTCACTATCTCTCTCCAACTGTTACCTTATAATCTTTCTCCGCATACTCACCATCGGAATTTTTGCGAAGAACCGTTATGGTAAGATTTTCTCCCTGCTTTTTTGTCTGAAGATATGTATAGTAAGACTGCATACTCTCTGTGGGAGTTCCATCAATCTTACTTATGATATCTCCACACTGTATCCCTGCCTTCATCGCAGGAGATTCTTCTTGTGTACGCTCCACGTAAAGTCCCTGATCAATTCCCAGTTTTCTACATTGTGCCTGAGTTATCTCTGTTCCATAAATACCTGTATATCTGATTGTCTCTTTGTTAGCCAGATGTTCTACCAACGGAAGAATCTGCGAAATGGAAACTGCATGAATATTATCTCCATCGTTTTCATTCTTCTTCAGTATCATACCTGCCACATTTCCGTCAGAATCAAGCAGCACACCACTTCCATCTTCATTCCCCTGCACATCTGTAGCCAACACATTATACTCCGTATCCGCTACCGATAGTTTTTCAGAAACAGAAGTGATCATTCCATAAACCACCGCATCACTGTCACCGGCAGGACTTCCGATAGCAATTACTATATCGCTCTGTCCCAGTTTCTTTGTGTCTGTCAGATCAGATACCACGATACCTTCTCTTGTACTGTCATTGAGAAGATTTTTTCTCACAGTTGCAACTGCGAATCCGGAATCTGCATCTCCCCTGCATATCTCTCCCTGCACTGTCGAACCATCTGCAAAAGTCACCTGCAGTTCCTGCAGATTTTCCAGTTCTTCCTCATAGGTCAGGATATAAAATTGTGTCTCTGTTTCAAGAAAGACAAGACCTTCCGTATCTTCCTGCTGCAAATAAGAATTATTCAGCAAATCCTCATCCTTTGAAATTCCTCTCACGTTTACAAGAGATTTTCGGGATTTTTGGGAAACCTTCAGCACTTCCCTATACACCTCCTGACGCATTGCCAGAAGACTCTTCTCCTCTTTTTCAGAAACTGAAGCGACAGATTCCCTCTCTGTTGCCTGTTCTTCAGATATCGTCTCCGCTACATCCGATCCTGTCAGTTCGATTTTCTGCTGTGTATTCTCTTCTCTGTCCGCCATAACCGGAAACACACTGGCAAAGGTTACGGCTGCGCAGCCTCCAAACAAAACGCCACATCCTGCTATCATAAGCAGCCTGCGCAACAGACTGCCATTCTCTTTTGGCTGTTTTTTTACCGTTTCTTTTATAAACTGATATTCCTGTGTGTCCATTTTGTTTTTTTTCATACCTGATTCTCCTGCCGCACTCCATTCAGGATAACTGCCCAGTGTCATACAAAACAGCAATCTGCCAAACAGTTACCATTCAGGTTCAATATCGCTTGTATTCAAACAAATTATATCGTAACAATCTACGCATTATTTTAACAAAAAGATATGAATTTTTTATGAATATACTATAAGTAATTTCCCACAGTACAAAAAAGAAGCTCCTACTGAAACACTTATCGTATCAGCGAAACACTGCAGCTCAGGTTATTATGATGACACAAAAAAACGGTTTAAATGCACATATAATAGCATTCAAACCGTTTCTTATGCGGAAGATGGGACTTGAACCCACACGAGCGCAATGCTCACAAGATCCTTAGTCTTGCTCGTCTGCCAGTTCCGACACTTCCGCATATCGCATTTCTGTTATAAGTTTTACTTATTGTTGCGACAATTGGTACTATACCAAAAACTATATAAACTGTCAATAGCTTTTTTGAATTTTTTTTATTTTTTTTGTAAAAACTATCATTTTTATGTATTTCTATCCTTTTTGCTTTCCATAGATTTCAAAATCATATATAATAGGAAAAGTATTTGTAACTGCTTATTTCACAGTAACACAGTTACAATTATGTTACTGTTCACACACCACTATTCCGCGAGGTGTTTTGGCATGAATATGCCAA
>OBAB01000509.1_pt1 | contig 25635 bp, 26 predicted proteins | sample 1516501 | NCBI WGS metagenome assembly OBAB01 (sample SAMEA2579906, study PRJEB22360) | human gut metagenome
GCGTCTGCCCCCCCCGGTTCCCCCCGGGGGGGGGCGCCAGCCGCACCGGCGTGTACAGTGCAACTGTCACCGGCAGCGGATTGAATATAGGCATCGGCTTTGCAGGGGACGGCATGACCTTCTCGGCGCTGCCCTACACGCCCCATGAACTGGAAAACGCCCGCCACCTTTACGAGCTGCCCCGGGACGACAATAAGACGGTCGTCCGCTGCGCTGCTTTCCAGCGCGGCGTGGGCGGCGACAACAGCTGGGGCGCAAAGCCCCATGCAGACGCCTGCTTTGCGGTGGAGAAGGGAACCTCGTTCCGTTTTACGATTCAAAAATAAAAATTCACTTGGCTAAAGTGGTGGGTATCATCGTGATACCCACCACTTTGGTCTTATTGCGAAACCGTAACAAGACAAAAATCAGCGCAATATTCAAATAGTATATTTGCGATATGCAATCCAACGTTGTAGCTGCTGCATTAAAAAGTTGAATTTTTATGGTTTATGGAGAAATAAGGAATTGTGTCAAAATGACACAATTGCTCCGGGCACCTTCATAGAACCATGGAATGTGAATATTTTGCTTTCATAGGAGTTCATGTTTTTTACTGAATCTCGTGAAAAGCGTATAAAAAGCTTGCAATCATCTGTAAAATGTGGTATATCCATTATACGAAACATTGCTTTAAAAGAACACTCCACCGTTCAATGATGTGTAAAGTGAGGTGCCTGCCATGACCGCCGTGATCTATGCCCGCTATTCATCGGATAACCAGCGCGAAGAATCCATTGAAGGCCAGATTCGTGAATGCACTGCCTATGCGGAAAAGAACGGCATCACCATCGTCAAGCACTACATTGACCGTGCTATCTCTGCCAAGACGGACAACCGCCCGGAGTTTCAGCAGATGATTAAGGACAGTGACAAGAAGCTGTTTGACATCGTGCTGGTCTGGAAGTTGGATCGTTTTGCCCGGAACCGCTACGACAGTGCCCGGTACAAGACCCAGCTGAAGAAGAACGATGTCAAGCTCATGTCTGCCACCGAGATCATCTCCGAGGGACCGGAGGGCATCATTCTGGAATCGGTGCTGGAAGGTTATGCCGAGTATTATTCCGCTGACCTGTCTGAAAAGGTCATTCGTGGCATGACCGAAAACGCACTGAAGGGAAAGTTCACTGGCGGTGCCATTCCCTTTGGCTACATCATCAACGCAGACCACCGCTTTGAAATCGACCCGTTGACTGCTCCCTTTGTGGCAGAAACCTTCCAGCGGTACAACGATGGCCAGACCATGCGGGAAATTCGGGATTGGCTGAACGAAAAGGGCGTCAAGAACCAGCGTGGCGGGCTGATGACCTTCAACACCATTCAGCATATGCTGAACAATCGCCGCTACATCGGGGAGCTGAAATATCGTGATGTTTTGATTCCCGATGCGATTCCCTCCATTGTGTCCGCAGAGCTTTTCAACGATGTGCAGGAAAAGATCGCCAAAAACAAAAAAGCCCCTGCCCGTAGAAAGGCAGAGGATGACTACCTGCTCACCACCAAGCTGTTCTGCGGCTACTGTGGGGCGTTGATGTTTGGCGAAAGCGGCACAAGCCGGACGGGTGAAGTCCACCGCTACTATAAATGTGCCACTGCCAAAAAGCACAAGGGCTGCAAGAAAAAGACCGTCCGCAAACAGTGGCTGGAAGATCTGGTGGTCAACCAGACCATGCAGCTTGTGAAAGACGATGCCGCTATGGAATCCATCATCGCCAAGGTGATGGAACTGCAAAACAAGGAGAATACCAACATTCCCCTTTATAAAAAGCAGCTCCGGGATGCAGAATCCGGTATCCAGAATATGCTCAATGCGATTCAGGCCGGTATCCTGACCAGCTCCACCAAGGAGCGGTTGGAGCAGCTGGAAGAAACCAAGCGTGAGCTTGAAGCACGCATTGCGGAAGAAAAGCTGGCGAAGCCGAAAGTGACCGAAGAATTTATCAGGTTTTGGCTGCTGCGGTTCCGTAAGCTGGACATGAGCCTGAAAGACCAGCGGCAGGCACTAGTGGATACCTTCATCAATGCGATTTACCTGTATGATGATAAGGTTTTGATAACCTTCAACTATAAAGAAGGAACACAGACCGTCACCTTTGGGGAAGCGGCAGAAGCCGCATCAAAGGGAAATGGTTCGGATTTGGATTGCTTTACTGCACCATGACGAATGTTCTTACAGCATTTAGCTGTCAAAGAACATTCGTCATTTTTTATTTGCTAAATAGCGACATCACAGGGGGCGTAGTTCACAACTACGCCTTTTCTTGTATTCATCGACACATCAGGTGTCGGCAAGGGAAGTGCGCTTGGAATCTCGATGGTACCCACGCAGTTGTAGTGAATGCGGAGCCGCTGCTCCCATACACCGTTGACCTTTTCTGCATTGAACACTTCGATTTTTTCCACCAGTTCATTCAGCATCCGGGGTGTCAGCTTTTTTGCTCTGGTGTACTTGCGAACCAGACTGATGAACATATCCGTTGTCATGGTGCGGCTGCTCTGCTTTTCGATTTCGGAGCGGAGCTGTTTGATTTTCTCGGTCAGCTCCTTTTGCTCGTCCTCGTATCTCCGGGACATTCTGGAAAAGCGTTCGTCAGAGATTTTGCCGGAAACATTGTCCTCATAGATGCGCTCAAAGAGGCCGTCCAGTTCTTCATCACGGGCAAGGAGTGTTTTCAGATTTTTCTCTTTCAGCTTGCGGTCAGCTTCGTCCGCCTGCTGGGAGTGCCCGATAACAGCCTTCAAAAAGTCGTCCTCATAGAGGCTGGCAAACTTGGTCAGCCGCCGAATCTCGCCCAGCACCACTTCTTCCAGAAAGTCTACCCGGATGTAGTGGGTGGATTGGCAGGTGCCACGGTTGCCCTTGTAGTTGGAGCAGTTGAAATACTTGATTTCCGGGTTGCCCTGATTGAAGTGGAAATGCAGATTGCAGCCGCAGTCTGCGCAGACAAGCAGGCCGGAGAACATATTGTGTTCTCCGTTGTTGGTACGGCGTTTGCGCATTTTTCCGCGTTTCTGCTGTACCTGCTCAAACACGGCACGTTCAATAATGGGTTCGTGAACATCTTGGAACACCACCCAATTTTCCGGGTCGTTATGAATCCGCTTCTTGTTCTTGTAAGACTTGGAGTAGGTTTTGAAGTTCAGAACATCACCACAATACTCCTGCTGATACAGAAGATGGGTAATCGTGGAACCATTCCACTTGGTTGCTGGACGAATCTTGCTCCTTCCGGGACGGCCGATGCCTTTCTGAATCCAGTAGGCCTGCGGCGTCAGGATGCCTTCCTTTTCAAACTGGGTGGCAATCTGTTCCGTGCCAAAGCCCTCCAACGTCATATCAAAAATGCGCCGGACAACTTGTGCAGCTTCTTCATCAATGACCCAATGCTTGGGATTGTTCGGGTCCTTGATATACCCATAGGGAGGAAGTCCCATCGGTTCGCCGGAGTTGCCTTTGATTTTATTACTGATACGGCGTTTCTTGCTGATGTCGCGGGCATACCACTCATTGAACAGGTTTCGGATGGGTGCCAGTTCGTTTTCTCCCTCGGCAGTGTCGATGTTGTCCGAAACGGCAACAAGTCGGATGTCATGGTCTGGGAAAAATTCTTCTGTCAGCCGTCCGACCTCAATATAGTTTCGGCCCAGACGGGAAAGGTCTTTGACGAACACAGCGGAGGCTTTCCCTTGTTCGAGCTGCTGCATCATTTCAACGAAACCGGGACGGTTCATGGTCACGCCGGAAATGCCATCATCCAGAAAGTGAACCAGATTGGTATAGCCTTTTTCCTTTGCAACTTTGGTGAGCAGTTTCTTTTGGTTGCCGATGCTGTAACTCTCGCCCTCCAAATTATCATCACGGGAAAGACGCTCATAGAGAAAAGCGGTTGCTTCACGGGATTTCTTGTTACTCGACTGTTTCATACTCGCTCCTTTCTTGGGACAGTCGAATAGCAAATTCACTTGTACACCTATATTATAACACAATCCGCTTTCTCTGTCCGCTGCCTCCCGAAAGGTCATTATAATTTTTCGCTTTCGGATTTCATCAGCCGGAGAAGAACTTCTCCTAAGGTCTGGGAACTTTCTTCTTTGAACACCGGCTCAACGATAAAGGAGCGATTGCCAATACGATAAGTCGAATCCAGAGTAAGCATCTCTGGATTTTTTGTTTTTTCCGGGTTTGTCTTTTTCGCTTGCATCGTAAAAATCCCCTTTCTTAAAAATCAAAAAATGAGCCAACGGACGGCTGCTGGCAGCAGCCCACGGGAATCTCACCCCTGCATTCCTCATGCAGCCCTACTCATTGCCTGCGACGCTCTGAACGCTCGGACTTTGACGGTAAGGGAGTATCAGCCTGCCTGTATGTCATGGCCCGCAAGCAGCCGCGCTTGCATTGCGGCGTGGTGGTGATCGCTCCACTTTTCAAAGAAAAGCATCGTGGCGCACCCGCCGTCCGGCTCGATACAGACAGCAACGTGTCCGTTTGCCCTATGATGCACCGCCATTATCCTGCGGGCATATTTTTCAAGGTGCAGTCCCGAAACGTGGAAAGGGTCAGACTGTTTCGGCTTTGGTCACAATAGAAGAAATCAGTTTGATTTCCAGATGGCGTTTCATGTACTCGTCTATGCACACATGAGGCTGACCGTGCTTGTCATAGAGAATGCCTGTACAGAGCTTGTTGATATAACCTCTGTAATGTCGCAAAACCTGTTCAACTGCATCGGTGTCTCCAGCGCAGGCAGAGCGAATCACCGAGAGCGGTAAAAGTTCTCTGCTTGTGTGTTCATAGGGGCCCATTTACGCCTAACCTCCCTCCGGCAAGTGCGCCTTTAGCTTTTTTCGCAGCTCATTCAGCGTTTTTGCCCGGTGTCGTTGAACAGCACTCCGGGACATTCCCATGAGGTCGCCAATCTCGCCGTCGCCCAGTTCCAGAACGCAAAACAGAATCAGAATACTTTGTTCTTGCTTCGGCAGAGCGGCAAACGCATTGGCAACAAGTTCATTGTCGATGTGCAGATCACAGCCGTAGGACGAAAATATAAATTCTTCGCTCGGATAATGGTCTACACTCGTGAGCTTTCCCAGTTCTTCCAACGAAAGAGTGCTGAATGACTTTTCACGGTCAAGCAGGCGTTTCTTATTTCGGTGATAGTTCCGGGCCTCATTTCGCAGTACCGCTTTGCAGAACGCATCGAATCGGTACTGTTCGCCATCGTTGCGAGGGATAGCTTCCATCTTCTCACCCCCTTTCCGTGGGGATGTCGGGTGGATTTTTCCCTTTCCGCTAATATGACACCTGAAACGCCCGATTCTACCCGCTTTTTTGAAAATTTCCAAAAATATTTTTTGAAACAGGTAGATTTTCAGATGGCAATAGAAAAGCCCAGCAGACCGAAAACGGCCAACCGGGCATAATGGCAGCACGAAACGCGCAGTAGCTACATCGTATAGTACATAGTAAAAGCCCTGCTGACCCTGTGCGGGAGCAAGGCTTTTTTGACAGTTCAAAGCTGGGCGATTTTAAAAAGATAAAAAATAACACGGCAATACCTCCAAAATACCACCGTGTCGTCCTGCGCTGGCAAACACAACGGTTTTGTTGTGACTTTCAACGCAAAACTTATCAAAAAGAAAAGAGCCGATAACTCGTGTGCCTATTGGCTACGAGTTATCGGCTCTGCGTCTATGCGTCTGGCTCTTTAATAACCGTTACTTGTAAATTTTGTGCTTCAATCAATGTTTGCTGCTTGCACTTCGGACAGTAGAGAGGGTAATTTCTCAAAATTGTATCTTCTCTTATTCTATCACGAGTTTTACTGCCACAAACAGGACATCGTACCCATTCCAAAAACTTCATATATCCACTCTTTATCCCATTACCAAATATAAGGGATTAACCTAAATGTATTTGTTTCGTATTCTCTAAACTCATCCTGAAAACGTTCTCTTAAAGTAGCTTCTTCAACATGAATTCTAATAGAGTAGCAAATAATACTGACCGCTAACACCAATACTGTCGCAAACCAGTTTCTTAGCGACAATGCGGTTCCAACTAAACTCATAATGCTTCCCGTGTAAGCGGGGTTTCTGACTTTACGATATATTCCGGTTGTTACTAACCGCTGCTCATCCGTCGTTTGAACATTCAATGTAAATGCTTTTTTTAGTGTTAATACTGCCGTCAAACGGATAGCGATTCCCAATAACATCAACACGATACCAACATATGAGAAAAAATATGGAAGCAGCTTATCACGTATGATGAGAGGACAGTTCTGGCTGACAAACCAAACAGATATATAAAGACAAGTTATAAAATTCACACATAACAGCCACCTTGTTCCTTTGTCGGTTTGTTGCCTTTTTGTTTTACCTTTACCTTTTTGATCTGTGAACAGGAAAATGAAGACTTCTGATGCAATAATACAAATCAACGAAACATTAAAACTATAGTAGAGGAAGTCATTCTGAAATTTATTAAAGTCCCCCATTATTGCGTATTCCTTTCAATAGATTATTTATTTCTTCCGCTTGCTGTTTTGATATATAGTAAAAATAACAATGAATTGAAATCATAGCAGCGGTATAGATGAGTGAGTATACAACAACATTTAATGCAGTTGCTCCAAACCACTTACCTATGATTGCCACTCCAATAGCAAAGGGATACAAAAAAAACGTTTCAACGCACAAATGAGAAATATATTTATTGAAGTTGATTTTTCCAACCAAATGATCAATTACCATAGCAACCAAAAGAAATCCGGCCACTTCTAAAATAAAATACAAAAAATCATCTTTTGTATTCCCGCAAATTATATTATAAGCAGTTGCTAACAAAATCATAAAAGTAAACGCCATTGATAATGCAGGAAAATATGTTTTAAACACTTTTGACATAAATTTCGCTCCTTAGTCTGTTCTGTAAGATGGAAATATACTTTCTTGAAATAATTAAATTTTCTCCATTGCTAAGTTCAGCCATCAATCTATGGTTTGGATATGGTCTTACATTCACCAACGCCGTGGTATTTAGCAAGGTTTCTTTACTTATCCGTATAACCGTAGTGTTGGACAACTCATTTTCCACCTCGATTAGGGCCTTTCTGCATTCATACACCTGTTTATTTGTATACAGAAATGTTTTTCTGTCTGTTGTATCAAAATATAATATTTCATCTAATGGTATCAAAAAAGATTTGCCATTCCAAAAGGCTTCTACCATGTACGTATATTGACGAATATACCCAACCATTTTAGATAATCGATTTGTCATCCTTGAATAAGCAATATCTATTTCTGTTTCTTCAAGTTCTTGCCTTTGATGTAATCGCAATTTCACTCAAACCGCCTCCATTCAGTTCAATTATAACGAACACATTAGCGTATTTCAATTTCAAACGAACCAAATACCCTCTATCCCACTCCAAATGCCCTGTCTGATTAAAAATTTCTTTCCCACAATTTTTTATCGACTTTACGTTTTGTACATTTAGCTTTTTAATAACGGCTATTTGTATATTTTATGTTTCAATCAATATTTGTCGGACGGACAATATAGACGACATGTGACCTCTATGGAAGCCGTAGTCGCAAAAGTTGAAATGCAGACGGTAATCTTTTCGGCAAAGCACTGCACGATATTGATTTTCGTTTTTGCCTTGCTTGTGGTTCCTGTACTGTGCAGTTGCTTTTTGCATATGAACTATAAAGTTTAGCAGTCATTCGTTTTGCATCATTTCGCCAATCGTCCATGAACTATAAAATGTATATGGGTGATGCAGAATGGCGAAAATCGAGGACTGTCCCGGCTTTGAAACGTTCGGAGCGGATGTCAAGGCAGCACGAAAGGCAAAACAGCTTTCCCGCAGTGCGCTGGCTGACATGATACATTGTGACAGCCGGTATCTTGCGAATATTGAGAACGAAGGCACGCTGCCCAGCCTGCCGGTGGTGATTCAGCTGATAAAAATATGTGGTCTGCCCGTGGAGCGGTACTTTAACCCGGAACTCATGCGGGAAGAAAGTGCGGAACGTCAGCGGGTCAGCCACAAGCTGCAGCTTTGCCCGGAAGAATACTTACCCATCGTAGAGGGTGCCATTGACGGTGCCTTACGAATCCATGAACAGGAAAAAGAGCCCGTGTGCGTCTGATTGTCATGCACGGTCATTGAGAGGATGCAAAAGCGTCCTCTTATTTTTTTTTTTGCATTTTGCGGGCAAAACGGGGGTGTTGTGGTGTCATAGTAGTGGGGAAAGGTAACGTAGCAAGCATAGGGAGTGTAGCCACTCCCGGCAGAAATGCTTGCTGGGGAGTACCCCAGACCCCAAAGAAACGAGGTGAAACTATGACGAACCGAACCCGAAAAATTGTTCTGCGTGTTCCCGTGACGCCGGAGGAACGGGAACTTATCCGGCAGAAGATGGCTCTGCTGCACACACGGAATTTTTCTGCCTACGCCCGGAAGATGCTGATAGATGGTTATGTTGTCCACATCGACACCACCGACATCCGGGCGCAAACCGCCGAACTGCAAAAGATTGGTGTCAATATTAACCAGATCGCGCGGCGGCTGAACAGCATGGGGCCGCTGTACACACAAGATGTTGCGGACATCAAAGGAGCGCTGGCACAGATATGGCAGTTACAAAGATACATCCTATCAAGTCAACGCTGAAAAAGGCACTGGACTACATCGAGAATCCAGCCAAGACGGATGAAAAAATGCTGGTGTCCTCCTTTGCCTGCTCCTATGAAACCGCCGACATCGAATTTGAACTGTTGCTATCACAAGCCATGCAGAAAGGCAACAATCTGGCCCACCACCTGATACAGTCTTTTGCGCCGGGCGAAACCACGCCGGAGCAGGCCCACGAGATTGGCCGGCAGCTTGCAGATGAAGTCCTGCAAGGCAAATACCCGTATGTGCTGACCACGCACATTGACAAGGGGCACGTCCATAACCACGTCATCTTTTGTGCCGTGGACATGGTGAACCAACGAAAGTATGTTTCCAACCGACAGAGTTATGCCTACATCCGGCGCACCAGCGACCGGCTGTGCAAGGAACATGGTCTGTCTGTGGTGATGCCCGGTCAAGACAGGGGCAAGAGCTATGCCGAGCGGGACGCGCACCGCAAGGGCACGAGTTGGAAGGCGAAGCTGAAAGCCGCCATAGATGCAGCCATCCCGCAGGCCAAGGATTTTGACGATTTTCTGCGGCTCCTGCAGGAGCAGGGCTACGAGGCCAAGCGTGGCAAGTATGTTTCGTTCCGTGCGCCCGGACAGGAACGGTTCACCCGCTGCAAAACGCTGGGCGAAGCCTACACCGAGGAAGCCATCATCGAACGCATCAAAGGGCGGTTCGTGGAGCGGAAGCCCAAAGAAAACCGCAAAATTTCGCTGCGGATTGATTTGGAGAACAGCATCAAGGCCCAGCAGTCCGCAGGGTATGAGAAGTGGGCAAAACTCCACAATCTGAAACAGGCGGCCCGGACGCTGAACTTCCTGACCGAGCATGAAATCGAAAGCTACCCGGATTTGGAAAGCCGGGTGGCCGAGATCACCGCCGCCAGCACCGAAGCTGCCGCCGCATTGAAAGCAGCAGAGCGCCGGCTTGCAGAAATGGCCGTGCTGATAAAGGATGTAACCACCTGTAAGGAACTGCACCCACTGTTGCAGGAGTATCAGCGGGCTGCTGACAAAAAGCAGTTCCGACGTAAGCATGAAGGAACCTTGATTCTCTATGAAGCAGCGGCGAAAGCTCTAAAAGAGCAGGGCTTTCAAAAGCTGCCCGACCTCTACGCCCTGAAAAACGAGTATAAGCAACTGGCCGAGCAGAAAGACCAGATGCAGCGGCAGTACAATGATGCCAAACGCCAGATGCAGGAGTATGGCATTATAAAGCAGAATGTGGACGGCATTCTGCGGACAGCACCGGGAAAGGAGCAGATGCAGGAACGGTAAATCTGCACAAAATATTGCTCGGATTTTTGAACCCCAAACGCTTAGACCGGGTGGCGTTTCCACCCGAAATCATGTAAAATAGACTTAGACAACGAAAGCGAGGAACCCTCTATGGCAGAAGTGAACGATAACAGCTCTATCCAGCTTTTTGAAGATCAGAAAATCCGTACTGCATGGGATGCAGAAAAGGAAGAATGGTATTTTTCGATTGTGGATGTGGTTGCGGTTTTAACCGAGCAAAAGGATAGTCGAAGTGCTGCTAAATATTGGAGCGTTCTGAAAGTTAGACTGAAAAACGAAGGCAGTGAACTGACTACAAATTGTAGTCAGTTGAAAATGAAGGCAGCAGATGGCAAACGTCGTCTTACGGATGTTGCCAATACGGAGCAGCTTTTACGCATCATTCAGTCGATTCCTTCCAAAAAAGCTGAGCCGTTCAAGGCATGGCTGGCAATGGTGGGCAAGGAACGCATCGAAGAAACCATCGACCCGGAACAGGCCATCGACCGCGCACTTGATACCTATTTGAAAAAAGGCTACTCCGAAGAATGGATTCACCAGCGGCTTTTGGCAATCCGCATCCGCAACGAACTAACAGACGAATGGAAGAAGCGCGGAGTGCAAAAGGGCAAGGAGTACGCCATCCTGACCGATGAAATCTCCCGCGCATGGTCCGGCATGACCACGGGGCAGTACAAGCGGCTGAAAGGTCTGACGAAAGAAAATCTCCGGGACAACATGACTGATTTGGAACTTGTGCTGACCATGCTGGCCGAAGCCTCCACCACGGATATTTCCAAGACTGCAAAGCCGCAGACCTTTGAAGAAAACAAGCAGGTTGCCAAACGCGGCGGCAAAGTGGCCGGCATTGCGCGGCAGGCTCTTGAAGCGGAAACCGGCAAGCCTGTTATCACAGAAAAGAATGCGTTTGACTTCCAGCAGTTTGTGACCGACATTGTAGAAGATGCCGCTGAAATTTCAGATAATCAAAACAAGAAAAAATAAAATTTGGGAGGATGGATATGGTTGATGTAAATGTAACGGTCTCTGGTATAATCATGTGCTGTGATGAAAGCGTTTGCAACGTGAATTTAGGAAGAGGTTACACTATTGAAAAATGTCCTCTTGATGAATTGCCCTTCAAAAATGCAATCATGGATGGAGGAAATAATTTGAGTATAGATTATTTTACATCAAGAATAATTGAGGATGGTAAAATATACTTCATTTGCTTAAAGAAAACGGACACAATACAAATTGAAGGGCCCCATCCTCACCTAAGTGCCGATGGTACAAGCTATCGTATGTCGAACATCGACTGTATGTGTGAAGATCAGCTTAAGCCTTATATGGATGGTGAAACGCAGTATCTAAACGAGCAAATCAATCTGCTTCGGATTTTTAAGGCAGGAAATATTGGATTTAGGGATATTTTCTTTAACTATAAATTTACGATTGGAGGGTTCATTCCCAATAATGTAAATCATACTAGCTATTGTCAAACTAGAAACACTCTTGCGAATGAGCGCTTCACATTAAGCGTTCCCGAAACTGCATTATGTAATCAGTGGCTTTGTGATTATAGAAATGAGCCATATACATTATTGAAAAATAGCATTCATGAATTTTCTTGGGGATTGGAACAAGTAGATTTGGCAACGGGATTTGAACAATACACAACGGCATTGGAAATGACCCTCTTACCACAAAATCAACAAGGGAAAAAGCAAATGTTGGCGAATCGAGTTAGTGCATTGTTAGGAGGAACATCACAGGAAATCCAACAAGTTCATCAAAAAATGCTGGATTTTTATAGATTTCGTTCTGAATCACTTCATGATGGTAATGGCTCTAATATTACAGACACAGAGCTAAAAGAGTTGGAAAATGTAACAAGAGAAGTACTAAAAAAATGCATCGAGCGTTGCAAGGCGGAATATCAATCTAATCATACGATTACATGGGCAGAAGTAAAAAATCTTATTATGAGTGATTTGGTCACACAAGTAACCTTATTGAAAAATTCTGGAGTATTACCTGCATAAGCAAGAAATAACCGGACACAGCAGCCACAAGGCCACCGCGTCCGGCTGTTTCTGTGTTGACAACGACACATTACTTTTGCTGAAAATAATGTGTGGCTGTCAAACTTGCGGTATCATTCACCCGCAAAATCAAACCTCTGTCCGTCAAAGTCGGCATCGGTCATGCGCTCCAACTTGGCAATGGTCCCGTTCACCAGCCGCCGCATTTCCATGTCCATATCCGGCAGGGCAGCCATCATCCGCGCCATCGTCCGGCGGCGGTCAGAAGTGTGGTACATACAGATCAAATTTTCTTCTTCCACGCTGAAATTCACGGTTAGACCTCCATTTCGTGCTGTTTACTGCGGGCCGCTGCCTTTTTCGGGCTGGCGGCCTGTTTTGTTTCGGAAAGCTGCTTGCGGACGGAAGTGCGGGGCTTGCAGATGCCCTTGTCCCGGTTTTCGTTTTTGCCAACCAGCGCGTAGATGCCGAAACGGTCTTTCACGCTGGACAGGTGCAGGGACTTGTACGGCAACATGGCAAGCAGCTGGTCCGTATCCCGACTGGATGCCAGTTTGGTGAAGTAGGGCGATACCTCCACCATAAAATGATTTTTGTCCGGGCTGTTGGGAGCAGCCAGCCGCTTCATATTTGCCGCGATACGCTGCGCCTCGGCCTCGATCAGCCCAGTGTGCAGTGCCGCAAGATGTTCCTTGAAATCACCGGGCCGTGCCGGTTCTCGACTGCGCTGCTCCTGCCGGATGGCCGCTTGTAGAAGTTCCGGGTCACGGGGCTGCATTTCATACCGCACGAACTCTCCAAAATATTTGTCCGAGCGGCTGTTGAAATGCTCTTTGGGACCAATTTCCCGCATCCCACTTTCGTAGATCAGGCGATTGGCACCCACAGGCAGAGCGGCATCCCGGATATGCTGGAAATGCTGCTGGTAGTCCAGTTCATACAGATTGCCTTGCACGGTTCCATTGGCCGCACCGGTCAACTCCACCGCATAGGCAAGAATCCTGTCATGGGTCTGTTCACCGCAAAATTTCCATGTATTGTAGGCTTGGGTATCTTTGAGCAACACATCCCGTTCCCGGAAGCAGAATGTTCCAGAGGGCCGGGACAGCCACAACAGCAGCTTATCTTCCGGCTGGTCGCTGCGGGCGGCCTCCCGCAGCATCTTGATGTCATGAGGTTGGGCTTCACATAGAAGCGTGTCTTGCCGCTGCCGGAGCCACCGATCACAAGCACATTTTTGTTCCGGGCCGTCTTGGGGTCTTTGGGCCGCCCGGTCATGGTCAGGCGTTCGGTCTGGGTCAGCAGGATGTTGTTTTCAAACTTGGGGTCGATGTACGGGGCAATGTCCTTGGCGGTGCCCCATGAAGCGTTTTGTCAAGTGCTTTTTTGAGTTATTGACGCAATCATAGCGAAAAGACAAGGTATAAAGGCTCTGCATTATGCCCTTTCGGGGTTGAAGTGGCGAAGTGGCAAAGTGGCAAGGTATCTGGGTTTTGCCACTTGGATTTTGCCACTTCACTTTTTAAGGGCGTGATACCACGCTGCGCCGATACGCTTTGAGGTAATGCGCCCGTCAAGGTTTTTCTTTGCCGCCCGAACGGTACGGGCAGAAATCCCCGCGTCCGCTGCGGCTTTCTCTATGTCCTCGCTGGCAAGCTCTTTCCCGTCTGCAAGTAAATCAAGTATCAGCCGTTCCGCCTGTTCGGTCTTGGTGGCGGTATTCCCGCCCGCGCCGGATAGAAGTTCCTCGGCGGTTATGTCATACTCGCCTATCCACGAAAAGCCCGTTTCCGGGTCAAGGCAAAAGGCAACGGGCTTTCCCTCCGGCGCAAGGGAAGATTTGTCGTGGACGATTACCCGTACATTCGGCTCACGCTTCACGCGCCCGATTAAAAGCACGCTCCGCGCAGCCGCCCGGAAGTCGATAGAGCCTAAACCTCTGTATGCGCTTTGCCCTCCGGCGGCTTTGTTTAAGTGTCCGATAAGGATAACGGCGCAACCTGTACGTTCGGCAACATCGGCAAGGCGGCGGAAAATGGGGCGCACCTCGTTTGCCTTGTTCATGTCGGCTTTCTCGCCCATGTACGCCTGTATGGGGTCAAGGATAATCAGCCGCGCCCCGGTCTGTGTGATTGCCCTTTCTATGCGTCCGTCGGACAGGGTAAGCTCCTGTTTGGCTTCGTCAATGACAAGAACGCGGTCAAGGTCTGCTTCGGCTTCTATCAGCCGGGGCTTGACGGTATCGCCCAAACCGTCCTCGGCGGTCTGGTAAATCACTTGGAACGGCGGCAGGGGCTTCATTCCCGGCAGTTTTCCCCCTGTGGTACAGGCGGCGGCAAGGCGCAGGGCAAAGGTGGTCTTTCCCTCGCCGGGGTTGCCCTGCACAATGGTTACTTTCCCAAAAGGGATATACGGCTCCCATAGCCATTCAATGGCTTGTGTGTCAACCTCGCTCATGCGGATAATCTCAACCGTTTCTTCCTGCGGCGGCTCTTTCAAGCCGTAGACAGCTTCCCGCAGATACTTCCCGTCTGTGATTTCTCCCTTGCGCTGCAATACCTCGTTCCAATCTTTGAAAAGCGGCATAAGGCGGTGGACGGTCAAGCCCTCCGGCGTGAGCTTCACAAGGCGGCTGCAAGCGTCGTTTCCGGCTTGGTCGCTGTCAAGGCAGAGGTAAACAGTCTTGATGTTCGGGCGGTCAGAGAGGAAACGCAGCAGGGCTTTTTCCCCCACGCCGCCCAGCGCAAGGTAGCTCTGTTTCTGCCATTCCTTTTTGAACAGGCAGAGGAAAGATAACAGGTCAATGGGGGCTTCAAAAACAAACAATCTTTCGCCCTCGCCCCGGTAGCAGAAATTAAATGCCTTGTCGCTGCCTTTCACATCAAGCCGGAAGCTCCCGGCTGTGCCGCGCTGGTGGGCGTAACGCGGTACGCCGTTCCCGTCCCGCCCCACGAATACGGCGTTATGGTGGGCGGCTTCCTCGTAAATATCCCCGCTGGCAAAGAAAAAGCCCGTCACATCTTCATCAATGCGGCGGGCTGCTGTGAGGTAGTTCCTCGCTGTTCGGTTGTCGGTATTCCGGGGCGGCAGCCGGAAGTCGGAGAGGGGCGCGGGGCAAGGTCTGTCCGGCGGCGGGGCGGCTCCTTTCTCGCCTGTGAGAAGTTCAACGGCTTCGGTAAAGCTCTTGCTGAAAAACTCCATGACAAAATCAACGGGGCCGCCGCCTTTGCTCTGGCTGTGCCTGTACCACTTGTTTCCCCGGATTGTCAGGCTGTCGTGCCGTTTCCAGCGGTATTCCTGTCCGGCGCGGGTAAGCTGTTCGCCCTGTGATTGCAGGAAAGAAACAAGGTCGGCTTGGTTGGCGCGGTCTATCTGGTCTTGGGTGTAGTACAAAAAAATCAACTCCTTTCATCGGTCTAAGTCGTGCCGCTTGGTGCGGGTCTGCGTCCGCTCCGGCTGCTCGGCTTTCAGCGCAATATCCACGCAGCGGCGTATCTTCTGAAGCTCGGCTACTTCGGCGCGGGCAGCTTTCAGTTTTGCATAGTCCTCGCTGTCCTGCGCCTTTAGGGTGGCGTATTCCTGTTCCCATTCCGCGATAGGCAGGCTCTTTGTTCCTTTCGGCAAGTTCGCGTGGAGATAGCGGCTTGCCGCGCCCCATAGGGTAAGCTCGGCGCGGTGGGCTTCCTCGTACTTGTCGCGCTTGTTCGTCCAGCCGTTTTTTAGTGTTTTCAGCGCGTCGTGAATGGGCTTGTACTCGGTGTAGTTCTTCCCGTACTCAATCAGCTTTTGAAGCTGTTTCATGCGCTGCTCGGCGGTTTTCATTCCCTCCCGGATAGAATAGGCTTTATCGCTGACAGAGGAAAGGGAAGCGTCCAGCTCCGCAAGGGTGGAGATACCACGCTCGGATAAATAGCTGACTGCCGCCGCTACAGTTTTCAGTTCGTCGGCTGCGTGCTGCCTTTGCCAGCTTTGCGAATACTTCCGGCTCTTTTCTTTCTGAACGCTTAAATACTTCATCAGCAGGTTTGCAAGTCCGGGGGATTGCGTGGGCTGCTCCGGGGCGGTGTCCCTCTCGGTAAGCAGTCCGGCAAGCCATTCTTTGAGCTTGCCGATCTGCGCCCGGATTTCCCGGATAAGGCGGTTTGCTTTCTGGATATTCCGGTTAAGCTCGCCTTTCTCGGTGGTTATGCCTTTCTTCTCCATTTGGCAAGCCGCCACGCCCATGTGGACGGTGGGTATCTCGTCAATGCCGCGCTCGGCGTTGCTGCGGTGGTCGATACGCTCCGCACTTCCGGCGCGTTCCAAAAACTCGTTGGAAATATCCGCCCACGCCTTGCGCCACAAAAGGGCGTTGCCTTTGTCGTTCCAGCCCGTAAGGTCTACCTTGTGGGTCTTGTATCTGCCGCTTGGAAGTCGTATGCGCTCGCCGTTTTCGTCAAGGTCATATTCCTTTTTGGACTTCGCCGCCCATGCGCCGCGCTCGTCAAGGGGACGCATGGTAAGCATGATATGACAATGGGGGTTGCCGCTGTCTGTGTCATGGATAGCAAAGTCAACGCACATTCCTCTGGAAACAAATTGAGAGGAACAGTATTCCCGGACAAGCCGTATCTGTTCCTCTCGTGATAATTCTATGGGGAGTGCCGCGTCAATCTCCCTTGCAAGCTGGGCGTTCCCGGCTTTCTCGTAAAGCTCCACGCTGTTCCACAAAGCAGCGCGGTCAGAGAAAGAGGGCGGGGCGTGTGGCGGCAACAGGATTTCCGTATGGACTACGCCGCCTTTATGGGTGTAGTCGTGGGTTTCTCCGTCCCACTCGTTTGTGATTTTCTCGCCGCTTCGGTAGGCGGCTGCGGCAACGGCAGACTTGCCTTTTCCCCGGCTGATTATGCTGATATTACAATGGTAAATGGCTATGGGTATCACCTCCGTTAGAGCGTCATTCAGACTTGTCGGAAGTGAACAGCTTGCAACGCAAGGTGTTTGCTTCCGGCAAGTACACAAAAGGGTAGACAGCGTAAGCTGTCGCAGGGGAAGTGTAGCTTCCCCTGTCTGCGGCAAAGCCGCCAATCTCGGAACATAGCAAGGTGCTGTGTGGAGAGATAAGCCCTCGGCAGAGCGCACACGCCCGTAAGGGTGTATAAGTGCGCCCTTAGTGCCTAAGGGATTTATCCGGCGTTCCCGTCCTCGGCTCGTTTTTTCAAAAACTCATGTGCTGGCTTGCTCGTCAAGGCAACCCTGAGAAGCGCGGCGGCTTCCTCGTCGGTCATGGTCTTTGCTTCCGGCACAATGCTTTCAAAGACCGCGCCCCGGACGATAAGGCGGTGGTTTCGTTCCCGGCGTTCCTCGCGGGACAGCTTTTGCCGCAGCGCCTTTTCCCGGTTTTCGTACTGCTGGATTTTCTTCTTGCTGTCCTCAATCTCGGCGGTCAATTCCTCGCGGGTTTTCTCTCTCGGTTTCGTCATGGCTGGTCGCTCCTTTCTGCCTGTCGGCATAGAAAAAGGACAGTCGATTTTCTCGGCTGTCCTTTGTGAGTGGCTTATTTAGTTTTACTGTGTACTGCTCGATGAAGTGAAATTATTTATCTAAAGTCTACAGGCACATGGCAATATGGCTCCTGTGTGAAATCCAGATTATCTGGTTGTTCATCAACTAATTCTCCATTCCATTCAAGTCCAGTCTGGAAGCCATTTGCGATAGCTTTTGCTTCCATTTTTGTTAAGAGTAACGCCGTATCTCGGTTCACATCTTCTTCACTGCACTTTGACGGACTGCCATAATTATCATAATAATAGCTCGGCTGGCAAAGCCAGTACACCATTTTGGCGGTAACTATATCGCAAGCCGGATTCATTACAATCTGTTCAACTGTAAACATTCCATCGTCATAGTTGTAATCTGCAATCATATAATGGAGTTCTTCGGCAGATGTGATATGCGCGAATAATTCGGCAATCTCCTTTTGATAAGCCTCAAACCCTATTTCTCTCTGGCGGCAGAAACCTTTGTAAAATTCTTCATCTTCACTTCCTTCCATTTCCTCGTCAAACTCATCTTGTTCCATATCGAAATAATATTCATCTCCGGCACAAGACGCACGCTCCATAAGAGCATCAAGTTCTTCTTTTCTTTCTTCTGACAGCATAATAATGTCCTCCTTAAAATTAAATATCTCAATCCCAATTTTTCGCTCTGTTTCTTTGAGAAAAGTATAGCACAAGACTATGAACAAATCTACATCATTTTAGCCTGTCAGCGGCGTTATTCTCTCTGGCGTATTGCCGCGCTGCTTCCCGCCTTTCCTCACTGTATGGGGCGGTCAGACGGAAAGAGAAGCGCCCTTTCTCAATATCAAACTCCATGCAGCCCGTTTCCGGGTCTGTGTCCGTCTGCTGGCAATTCGCCGGATAACGGCGGCTGTATGCAAGCAGACGCTTCTTTAAGGCGGTGTTGTGGGTGCGGATATGGATAAGCGGTTCTTTCTCGTCAAACCAAATATCGGTGGTCTTTTCCTGCTTGGTAAGCCCTGTTCTCATGCAAGCTCCTTTCTGCGCCCCTGTTACGCAATAGGGGCATTTTTCGGGTGTTTTTCCCGGCTCTTGACTTGGGGAAAACAGCGTTTTTGACGATAAAAACCGCCCGGACGGGGAATGGTTCGTCGGGGCGGCTGTTATCGCAAGATTTCTGTTTTTTCCGGCTCTTGACCGTCAGACGCGGATAAATGCAGACTGTCGGAAAGTATCACTTTGAGCAGCTTGTCGCGGAATGTTTCTGTACCGCTGTGATTGAAAAATAACTCCGCAACGATGGTCTGCCCGTTCCTCTGTGTCGTGATGATATTGTCGGGGGTCTGTTCTGCCATAGGCGGCTCCTTTCTCCGGGCGCAAAAGAGGGATTTCCCGCAGCCCGGAAAATCCCTCTTGGTTGTCGGTATTCTGTTTTACTGTGCGGGTGCTGCGGCGGCGGCCTGCGCCTTTCTCCTTGCCCGGTATTCCCGCGCCTTGATACGCTCATACTCCCGCTGCTTTTCAAGGTTACGCGCCCGGTACTCCCTTGAATACTGCCGGTGGTAGGCGCGGCTCTTTTCCTTTTGGGCTTCTTCGATTTTTTCCCGCATTTGCCGGATTTCCTGCTCCGTCGGCTCTGCAAGCTGTGTCACTTCGTTCTCAAACCTGCCGATATAGTTAAAATATATGCTGATATGCTGAATAGCCTGTTTTGCCCTTTTCTTGTCGCGCTCATGCACTTCAATCCGGCTGACAAATTCGTTGAGAATGGCGGGGGTCAGGTCAGTAAAGGCGGCATGGCGTTCCGTCAGCTTCAAAAACTTCTGCGCCCGTCCGCCCGCGTTCTCAAAGGCGGATAGCTTCTCTTGCAGCTCGGCAAGCTCCGCTTTCAGCGCGTAGTATTCTTCTGAATACTTCTGCGACATTTGCTCATAGCGGTCTTGCGGGATCGTGCCGAGGGCGTTGTCCTCATAGAGCTTGTTCAGCACCTTGTCAATCTGTTCAAGGCGCGTCGTGATTTGCGGGACACGCTTCTGCTGTTTTTTGGTCTTGTCGGTCTGCTGCATGGCAAGGCTCTTTTTCACTAAGGCTTCAAACTCCGCCCGGTTGCTGATAGCGTAGTCCTCGATTTTCTTCAGCACTTCCGCGACGGTCTGCATGAGCAAATCCGCGTCGATGATGTGCGGGGAGCTGCACTTGGGATTTTTGGCTTTTCCCTTGTGATACTCGCTGCAATAGGCAACATGGCGCTTGCCGCCGTTTCGGTAATCTATGCGGATGTGCATTTTTGCGCCGCAGTCTTTACAGAAAAGCAAGCCGGACAGAGGGTGGATTTCTCCGTCCCCGTTGGGGCGTTTGACAGGCGCGTTTTCCAAAATCCGCTGCACATTTTCAAAATCTGTGCGGTCGATAATCGGCTCATGCACATTTTCTGTGATGTGCCACTGGCTTCTGTCTACATAGTGGTTTCGCTTATCCCGGAAATGCTTTGTAGTCTTGAAATTGACTACATCGCCGCAATACTCCTGCCGCGTGAGGATATGGGTCAGCGTGGCTTTGTTCCACTTGTAGCGGTTATCCTCGTTGAGCGTCTTATTTTTACAAGTTCCCCGCCCCCGGTCTTTCATGTAGAAAGTGGGGGTCGGGATTTGCGCCTGTGTCAGATATACGGCAATCTGGTTTCGGTTTTTCCCGTCCAGAAACAGGCGGAAAATAAGGCGCACAACTTCGGCGGCTTCCTCGTCGATTATCCAAAAATCCTTGTTGTCGGGGGCTTTCATATAGCCGTAAGGGGCTTCGGTGGCAATCGGCTTTCCGCTCATGCCTTTGGTCTTAATGCCCGTTTTCACTTTCTTGCTGATGTCCTTTGCGTACCACTCCGACATGATGTTGATAAAGGGGGCAAACTCCAATGTGTCGGGCTTCTCGCTGTCTATGCCATTGTTGACCGCGATAAAGCGCACATTGTTTCTGCGAAAAATCTCCATAGCGTTTCCAACTTGGAGATAGTCGCGCCCCCAGCGGGTCAGGTCTTTCATAATGCACACGCCGATTTTGCCGCTTTCCACATCTTCAATCATGCGGGAGTAGGCGGAACGGTCAAAAAATCTGCCGCTTTCGTCGTCGTCGATATAATGCCGGATATTGGTTAGGTGCTGTCCTCTGGCATAGTTCTCCAGAAAGATTTTTTGATTTTGTATGCTGTTGCTCTCGCCGCCGTCCCTATCCTCGTCCCCTACGGAAAGGCGGGAGTAAAGGGCTGTGATTTTGTTATATTCGTTCATGTGCATACCCTCCTGCGTCCATAAAAATATTATTTACAGTTAAGATTATGCACTCCATCGGGCAGAGCCGTATTCTTCACCCTTGCGGTACTTCTTGGCATTCTTGCCTTTGCCGTACACAATGAGCCGAACAGCCACCGCTCCAACAATGCCCACGCACAAATCAAACGGATGCAGGCTGGGCAGAGGGTTTGCAAAGGCAGCAGAGATGCCGTTCGTCAGGTGGAGCAGCTTGGCCGAAGCATCTGCGCCCGCCGCAAGACGGTACGCCTGCCCGTATTTGGCGAACAGGTACACGAACAGCAGATACGGCAGATTCAGCAACAGCAGCTTTTTCAGTTCAGGCTTCATCGTTCCGGCCCCCTTTGCTTGATTTTTTCCTTCGCACGTTTCGGCTGCTGGGCGGCTTTCTGCTTGGCTGCTGCCAGCACCTTGCGGATGGAGGGCCGCTGCTCCTTGGAGAGTGTTTTGGCGGTGAACTCCCGGAACGCCTGCTCCAGATTGTCCGCATCCTTGGCCTTGAAGATCACGATGTAGTGGGGCGGCTGGGTGGTCTTGTCCTTACGTAAGGTGAAGTCCACGCCGTACTTCTTGGCGCAGGGCTTGAACGCCCCGATGTTCGCTTCCGTGACTTCAATGTTGGTCAGGGTTGCGCCGTGGGCTTTCAGCTGTTTCAGGCTTTGCTTGCCGTGGTGCAGCTTTGGCCCCTTGGCCCGGTGCTGCAAATATTTTTTCAGGGCAGCTTGCAGCGCTTGGGCGGTGAGTTTGCCCGTTTTCATGGACAGGGCAATGGTTTTCTGGGTGACTTCTTCCTGCATTCAGCATCCCTCCTTGGGAAGTAGTCGGAAAAGCGGCAGCTAGGGTGGAACCACCAGCCGCCGCAGGTAAAGGGTTCTCATGGGTGGACGCTCCTTTCGGTCAGGTGTTGGGCGGGCGGCCCCAATCAGGCTGCGCCATATCGTGCGCCACAAGGGACGCATAGTAGCTGTTGATGGTGCTGGGGGCGTTGAACAGCATGGCCCGCAGGTATTGCTTGATGTTACGGACTTTGGTGGTGTTGTCCCGCAGGCAGTCCATGACGAACTCGATGTGATGGCTGTCCAGTTTCAGGAACTTGGCCTTAACCAGCTCTGCCGGATAATCGTCCCCGGCAACCCGGATGGACTTGCGGGAAGTGCAGACCGTTTCCAGCAGGATGTCCACGATCTCGTCCAGCTGTTCCCGGTCTATCCGGGGATTCTGGGTGAGGGTGTCATACTCGATATTCTCTAAAATCAGGTCCCGGTAGATTTGATAGGCCGCTTCCTTTCGGTTTTCCGTCCGTTCCGGCGGCGGTGCCGCTGCCTCGTCCTCGTCCAAAGGCAAGGGGTTTGGGGAATGGATAGGAATGGAATCGGTATTTAATCCCTCTTTCTTTTGTTTTTCTGTAATTAGTTTATCTTTATTTAATTGCATTGGATTTTCCAACGTAGGGTTTTCCTGCGTGGGATTCTCCAACGTTGGATTTTCCAATGTAGGTGAAACCGATGCAGGAACGGGCTGCGGCAGCTCGAAGATCACATAGTCTGCACCGCGCAGCCGCCCTTTCTCGTCCCGTTCTCTGGAACGCTGGATGTAGCCTGCCTGTTCCAGTTCCCGGATGGCCTGCCGTATCGCGTCAATGCTTTCCCGGTTGATACGGGCCAGTCCTTGCAGGGTGTAGTCCCAATCTTCCGGCAGGGAGAGCATTTGGGAGAGTAAGCCCTTGGCTTTCAGGGACAAGGCCCGGTTCCGCAGGTGATGGTTCGACATGACCGTGTAGCCGCTGTTCTTTTCTACACGAAAAACTGCCATTTCACGGATGCCTCCTTTCGTTGTAAACAAAAAAAGCAGCGTTCATTTGCTCCCGGTGATGGGAGAAGTGAACGCTGCGCGTACTTGATAATTTTTAGGTTGTGTGGTATATAAAAGGCAACTGTTTTTTCAATACAGCTGCCCATCGGGGTGCGATACAAGCAAGTTGCTATCCGATGACCTCAAAAACAAATTGTACTACGATGGTTTTTGAAAAGTTCTGTATCACTACTCGCACCGAAAAGAAAAAGCAGAACACGTTTGTGTTCTGCTTTTTCTTTTCGGTGCGAAAGAGGACTTGAACAGGGCGGCGGTGCGCAGCACCGCAAGCAATCAGCCCAGTGGGCTGTTGCTTAGCCCGCGGTTTCCAACCCCTAGGAATGTCTAACAAGAGGACTACCGCTGCCGGAGAATCTCCTGTACCGCGTTGGTTGAGGCGATATTCACATAAAGCCTTTCTGGAAACATCCTCAGCGGATAAGAGGACTTGACTCTTTCCGTTCAAAGGCAGGGCTTTGCGAAACGCCAGATCCACCCATCAAACAGAACCCCCTGCCCCAATGGGCAGAGAAAGGACCCCCCATGCAGATAAACGACCTCTTCGGCGCAGCAGCCGCCTTTGAAACCGTACGGATGCCGGACGGCACGGAAGCGGCCATTCCAACAGAACACGCCGCCGTTATCTATGTAAATGAACAGCCGGCCTTCCGGGTGGTATGCACGCCCCAGCTTCTGCCGCAGCTGGCGCTGGGGCGGCTGCTGACCGAAGGATGGATCGCCTCCGCAGAGGAAGTGGAACAAATCGCCGTCTGCGCGGAAGGCTTGAAAGTCAATATCTACCTGAACCACCCGCTGACGGCCCGCCGCGCGGCGGCACAGGAGGTTTCCAGCTGCTGCACCGACAATATCGCGCTGGGCAGTCCGGTGGAAGTGCAGCCGCTGCGCGCGGTGCCGCATCTGGACCTGCAGCCGGAGTGGGCGGACGCCCTCGCCGCCGCCATGAGCGCGGGCCTGCCGCTTTATCAGGCCACCCATGCGGTCCACAGCTGCTTTGTGCTGCACGAGGGCCGCATCCTCTGTGCCTGCGAGGACATCGGGCGCCACAATGCGCTGGACAAGGCCGTGGGCAGCATGCTTCTGGCCGGTGTCCCCCTCAGCGAATGTGTGCTCTACACCAGCGGCCGCGTACCGATGGATATGGTGCGCAAAGCCATCCGGGCCGGCGTTCCGGCACTGGTGAGCAAGACCATGCCCACCGTCCAGTCGCTGGAGCTGGCCGCAGAATACGGCCTGCAATTCGTGTGGGGCCGGAAACACCCCTTAACTTTGAAGGAACATACAAAATAAAAGTTACAAAGCAAAGAAAGCTTACAGTTTGCGTTGACTTACTTCCAGTCTGAGTGATAATATATTAACGAAGAGACCGCTCCGCTGTTGCAGCAGCTGGGGCGGCCTTAACTGTTGTCCGGGGAAACCCGGGCAGAAAAAAACAGGCAGGTGATAACATGAAGCAGGCAACCAACCCGTTTGCGCCCGTTCCGCTGTGGCGCAAGCGGCTGCCGGGCTACGCAGCCATGGGCGCTGCGACAGTCGCAATGGCGGTAGGTCTTATCGCAATGCAGCACGCGCGCACCACGGTTGCAGGTACCCTGCTGCCGGTGTCGGAGGCGGATGCAGCCGCCTACGGCATCAGCGCAGTGTACCAGCTCGACAACGGCAGCTATCGCGTGGAGGGCTCTCAGAAGGGCTTCCAGAGCGATGTGCAGGCTGCCGTGACCCTTGACGCCGAGGGCAATGTTTCCGCTGTCGAGATCCTCTCGCAGGCAGAGACGGACAGCCTCGGCGGCCAGTGTGTCAACCCGGAGTTCACGTCCCAGTATCAGGGCGCAGCTCCCTTTACGCTGGCAGGCAAAAGCTATACTGTGACCGACCCCCTTACCGGTGCCGCCTATGCCGCTGCCGGTGCGGCGGAGGAGCAGCCCGCTGCTGCGGAGGATTTTGACCCCGCGCAGTGGAACGTGTCCGACACCTCTCCCGAGGCCGAGGCCACCCGCAGGATGTATGCAGCAGGTCTGACCCTCTCGGCACTGAACGGCGAGCCGCTGGCTGATGAGCTGGCCCCGCCGCTGGACTCCAGCGCCGAGGCTGTGGCACGCCGCAAGCTCTACGCCGCCGGTCTGAGCAAGAGTGCGCAGGACGGCGAGGAGCAGGCTCTGCCCTATGCGGACTGGTCCGCAGAAAAGCAGGCCGCTTATCGGCTGGCACAGGCCGAACTGACCACCGGGCAGACCAGTGCCGGCGCTGTCAGTGCAGACCTGACCGAGGTGGACGCCCTTTCCGGCGCGACCATCACCTCGACCGCCGTCACCAACATCGTCAACAACTCGTATTTCTATGTAACTGAGGTGCTCCGCGCAGAGTGACCTCAACGGAGGAATGGAACCTATGGCAAAAACTGATTTTCTGACGGCTGACATGACCCGCCGTCAATTTATGAAGATCTCGGGCAAGAGCCTTGCAGGGCTCACCCTCTCCGCATCCATGCTGTCCCTCTTCGGCTGCTCGCAGAAGCAGGTGGACAGCGGCGCAGTGGCTACCTGGGCGCTGCCCCAGGGCCTGCTGGTGGTCAACGCCGACCTGTGTACCGGCTGCCAGCGCTGCGAGATCAACTGCACGCTGACCAACGACGGCGTGTGCTCCTCTTACATCAGCCGCGTGAAGATCCAGCGCCGTCTGAATCTGGACGGTGCCGGCAACGGCCTGCTGTCCGGCAACGACAACTGCTTTGTCTACTTCCCGGATACCTGCCGCCAGTGCGAGGACCCCGCCTGCGGCAACGCCTGCCCCCAGAAGGCCATTACGACCAACGAGCAGGGCATCCGCGTGGTGGACACCGACAAGTGCATCGGCTGGGGCGGCGGGCCCCAGGGCCGCCCCCCGCCTATGCTTATGGTACT
>OBAB01000520.1_pt1 | contig 25178 bp, 24 predicted proteins | sample 1516501 | NCBI WGS metagenome assembly OBAB01 (sample SAMEA2579906, study PRJEB22360) | human gut metagenome
CTGTTCAGCGTCGTCTACAACATGGCAGCCGGCATCCTCAACGCGGCGGGCAACTCCCGCCGCTCGGTCCTCTACCTCGCCTGCGCTTCCATCACCAACATCATCCTCGACCTCGTGCTCATCGCCGGGCTGAAGATGGGCGTGGCAGGCGCGGCCATCGCCACCGACATCAGCCAGCTGGTCTCCTGTGTGCTGAGCCTCCGCTTTCTGATGAAGGTGGACGCCGACTACAAGGTGGAGCTTTCCGCCATCCGGCCCGATCAGCGGATGACCTCCCGCATCATCCGCATCGGCCTTCCCACCGGCATCCAGAACATGGTCATCTCTTTCTCGAACGTGCTGGTGCAGTCCAGCGTCAACAGCTACGGTGCCGCCGCCATGGCAGGCTTTGCGGCCTATATGAAAATCGACGGCTTCAACATCCTGCCTGTCACCAGCTTCAGCATGGCGGCGACGACCTTCGTGGGCCAGAACTATGGCGCAGGCAACCTCAAACGAGTGAAGAATGGCATGTGGGTCACGCTGGGCATGGGCGTGCTCTACACCCTCTGCACCGGCGCTCTGCTGCTGGCGTTCCAGAATCCCATCATGCACCTGTTCACCTCCGACGAGACGGTGGTGGCCTTCGGGTGCAGCGCCATGCACTACTTCTGCCCCTTCTACTTCCTGCTGGCCATCCTCCACGGCATGGCGGGCGCAGTGCGCGGCACCGGCCGCAGCGTGCCGCCGATGGTGGTGCTGCTCATCTCGCTCTGCCTCTTCCGTGTGGTGTGGATCCGGTTCGCCCTCCCCTTCTTTGCGGGCATCGAGGGCGTGTTCGTCCTCTACCCGGTGTCGTGGGCGCTGGGTGCCGTGCTGATGGCCCTCTACGCATGGAAAGGCAGCTGGATGACTTACGAGCATTCCTGACAGGAGCCGGGAACCATTCCATTTTTCCATTCGCCTTTTGGGGACGTCTGTGGTATCTTATAGGTAAAAGAACAGCAAACCCGGTATCTCAGGAGGATTCATGCAGACAACAAAACCCGAAACCGCACAGCAGCGCCCCACCGGCGCACGAATGGCCCTGCTGATACTTCTCTACTTTATCAAAATCGGCGCGTTCACCTTTGGCAGCGGATGGAGCATCATCGCCCAGATGGAGCGGGAGTTCGTGGACGAGCGCGGCTGGATGACCAAGAGCGACCTGCTGGAGCTCATCGCCGTGGGCAAGAGCCTGCCCGGCATCATGGTGGTGAACATCACTCTGCTCTTCGGCTATCAGATGGCCGGGGTTCTGGGCGGCATCTGCGCGGCCATCGGCCTGTGCATCCCCGCCGTCGTCACCCTTACCATTGTGACGGCCATCTACGACGCCATTAAAGATAACTACTGGGTCTGGTCGGCCCTCAAGGGCGTCCAGTGCGCCGTGGCCCCCATCATCGGCGGCGCGGCCATCTCCCTGGGCAAAGATGCTCTGACCAGCGCGATGCCCATCATCATCTGTGCCGTCGCCTTTGTGCTCTGTTACTTTACGTCCATCAGCAATCTGACGCTGGTGGTGGCCGGTGTGGTCATCGCGCTGGTCTGGATGGGGGTGAGCGAACATGGCCATGCTTGAGACCCTCGTTCAGCTCTTCGCCGCGTTTGCGAAGATCGGCTTCACCAGCTTCGGCGGCACCTCCATGATCCCCCTCATCATGGATGAAATGTCCTCCCACGGCTGGATGACGGACGCCGATCTGACAAACCTCATCGCCATCGCCGAGATGACTCCCGGCTCTCTGGGCGTCAACGCCGCCACCTTTGCAGGCACCAAGACCGCCGGGATGCCGGGCGGCGTCTTCGCGGTCCTGGGCGTCCTCAGCCCCACCCTGACGCTGACGCTTCTGGCGGCGGCGTTCTTCCAGAAGTTCCGCACCAGCAGGGTCATGAGCTACATCATGAAGATCGTCAAGCCTGTCTGCATCGGCATGGTGCTGGGCGTTCTGGTGGGCCTCTGCCGCCAGACCTGCATCACCGAGGCAGGCGGCATCAGCCTGCCGGGCATCGCCATCGGCATCCTCTGCTTTGTGCTGCTCCAGAAGTTCAAGCTCAGTGTGCCGAAGGTCATCGGCATCGCGGCGGTGCTGGGGCTGGTGTGCTTCGGGGTGTTTTAACCAGCTTTCCTTCCGCTCTCAGGCTCTCCCTTTGGGAGAGCTGGCGCATAGCGCCTGAGAGGGCAAGGCCGCTGACAAAAAGACAGTCCGCTTTGGGATAGCATCGCCCTGACAAAGCCTCTGTTTATCGCCATGCTGTGCCACTTTCTCTCCGGGCTTGCCCTCTCCGTCACCTTCGGTGACACCTCTCCCAAGGGGAGAGGCATTCGCTCTACTTAAAGCAAAAGCATCCGCAGCACCCTCGCCGGGTGTCTGCCGATGCTTTCTTTCTATATTATTCTTATTATTTTACCGCCAGCGGCGACGGCCTGATACTCACTTCTCCGTGGCAGAGCGCCTCGGTGCGGCCCCCTTCCCGCGCCACGATGAGCCGCCCGGCGTCGTCGATGGCCACCGCCTTTGCGGCGTAGCTCTCCGTCCCGGTGCAGACCGTGACCCAGTGGCCCGGCACAAAGCACCGGGCGCGGTACTCGTCCAGACAGTCGAAGGCCGGGCAGAGACCCAGCAGCTCCCGGGCGATGGCCCCGGCCAGTGCCGCCCGGCTCACCGGTGCAGGCCCGCCGGGGTAGAGACTGCCCGCGATGGGCCGCAGCTCCTCGGGCCAGTCCTCCGGGCGGGAGGTCAGGTTCAGGCCGATGCCCACCACCAGCCATTCCAGCTGGCCGCTCTCGATGTCGGCCCCGGCTTCCGTCAGGATGCCGCAGACCTTCTTGCCGTTATAATAGAGGTCGTTGACCCACTTGATGCCCAAGTCCAGCCCGCAGAGCCGCTTCACAGCCCGGCAGACGGCCACCGCCGCGCTGACGGTGACGGCCTGCGCCTCGGTCATGGGCAGGCCGGGCCGCAGCACCAGCGAGAGATAAATGCCTTTTCCCGCCGGGCTCTCGAACCGCCGCCCCAGCCGGCCCCGGCCCGCCGTCTGCTGACTTGTCAGCACCATCGTGCCGTGGGGCGCACCCTCGAGGGCCAGCGTCTTGGCCGTGCGGTTGGAGCTTTCCAGCTTGTCGTAGAGGTAGATGGGGGCGTCGTACTCCCCCACCGCCTCGGCGCAGAAGGGGTCGCCGCCCGCCAGCCGATAGCCCCGCCGGGGGGCGGCTTCCAGCGCATAGCCCTGAGCCGCCAGCGCGGCGGCGGCCTTATGGACAGCAGCGCGGCTCACACCCAGCTGCTGCGCCAGCTGCTGGCCGGAGATGCATTCGCCCTGGGCGGCGGAGAGCGCCGCCAGAAGTGCCTGTTTTGTGGCAGAGGCCATCGTGTTTTCTCCTTTGTGAGGTTTGATAAGGCTATTCTACCACATTTTCAATATTTTTCCCATGATTTTGCAGATTTTGGCCCCGCTGGCTCGTACAGATAGACAGAGCGCTTGAAATGCCGGGCAGAAAGGAGGCGGAGAGCAGCCATTGAATGCACTGGAATTTGACAGGCTGGTACAGAAGTACCAGTCTCTCGTCTACACCATCTGCCGTCAGCTGGTGGCAGATGAGGGCTATGCGCAGGATCTGACGCAGGAAACGTTTCTCTCTGCATGGCGGAGCATGGACCGCTGTCCTGCCGGATACGAAAAGCAATGGCTGGCCCGCATCGCCTCCAACAAAGCCAAGGATTACTTACGCAGCGCCTGGGCGCGCCGGGTGAACACCCCCGGCGACGATGTACTTGCACTTGAGGGCGCACCGCCCGGCAGCGAGCCGGAAGCGCAGGTGCTGGAAGCTCTGGGCGAAGAGGAGCTGACGCAGCGCATCCTCGCTCTGCGAGAGCCCTACAAGACGCCCTGCCGTCTCATGCTGCTGGAACAGCACACCGCCGCCGAAGCCGCCCGGCTCTGCGGCAGGCCCCAGAAAACAGTGGAGGCGCAGGTCTTCCGGGCAAAAAAGATGCTGGCCGCGCAGCTGAGCGCCGCCGGAAAGGAGGGCTTTTGAGATGGAATTGTTCCGTGAAGACGGCTGTCTGAGCGACGAAGGGCTGCACGCCCTCACCGCCGGGCAGCTGGACGAGCTGGGACGGCTGGAAGCCGCCGAGCATCTTGCCTACTGCGACAAATGCACCGACCGTTACACCGCACTTCTGACCGCCGACGCCCTCGCCGACCCGCCCCGGAATGTCCGCTGTACCGTGATGAGCACCATCTGGGTGCGGCTGATGCAGAGCACCTGTGGCCGGGCTGCGGTGGCGGGCGTCGCCGCCGTGCTGGCGCTGACCATGTGGCGTACCGGAGCGCTGACCTTCGTCACCGACCACGGCAGCGACCTGCAGGCTCTCCTGCCCACAGTCCAGGTCACCCTGCCGGAAAAACAGCCTCCGAAGCTTCTGCCCGAAAAGCTGGGCAGGCCCGTGACTTCCCTCCCCGGCGAGAACATCTATACCCGCGTTTCCTCTGTGCTGGAAAGCCTGCTGAACGCGGCAGAAAACATAAAATCATAAAACAAGGAGATCGTTATGCTGAAAAACGGATTTTTGACCTTCTGCTGCGCGTTTATCCCCGGCACAGGCCAGATGTATCAGGGTTACATGAAGCGGGGCCTCTCCCTCATCCTCACGGCCTGCCTCATCGGGATGGTGGGCTCACTGCTCAACCCGGTGCTGCTCCTGCTGGTGGTGCTGTGGATGTACAGCTTCTTTGACACCTTCAACCTCCGGGCGCAGATCATCGCGGACACCGCGCCGGAGGACGACTACCTCGTCCACTTCGACCCCCGCGACAGGCGGCTGGCCCGGGCTCTGCTGGACAGCCACAAGCTGGTGGGCTGGCTGCTCATCGCCTTCGGTGCGCTCATCGCCTACCAGAACCTCATCATGAACACTCTCGGCGACCTCGTCTACCGCTGGGGCCACTCCTCCCCCGTTTTCCGCGCCCTCTATCTCGTCATGGCCAGCCTGCCGGATGTGGTGGTCTGTGTGGTCCTCATCGTTTGCGGCGTCTGGCTGGTGAAAGGCCCCCATCCGGCTAAAAAGCCGGATGCTCCCAAGGATGTCCCCGAGGATGCCGATTTCTGCGAGTATCACGCCGACGAGCCGGACAACGCCGCTCTGCTCTCTTCTCCTGTGGTGAATGAAAACGAGGTGACGGATGATGGAGCAGAACACGACGAATAAACCCCTGCGTCGGGTGGGCACCCTGACGCTGGGCGTCTGCCTCATCGCGGCAGGTGTGCTCTTCCTGCTGGCCCGCTTCCTGCCCGGCCTGCCGTGGATGGTCATCTGGCAGGTGCTACCGGCGGCGGGGCTCATCCTGCTGGGGTGTGAGGTGCTCTACTTTTCCGCCCGGCCCGGCGCATGCCGGTGCGACTTCGGCTCGGTGGTGCTCTGCCTGCTGATGATGGGTGGGTGCTTCGGCGTCTCGACCCTTATGCTGCTGGCCCAGATGCTGGGCCGCGGCTGCACCATCCACCTGTGAACACAAGAAAGCCTGTGCAGCCTCCCGCCCCGGGAGCGTCTGCACAGGCTTTTTCGTTTGAAGAGAGAGGCTTACTGTACGCCGGTCAGCTCAGCCAGCTTGTGGTAGATCTCGGTGTTGTCGAAGACGCCGCGGAACTTCTCCGCGCCGACGCCCAGCGCATAGATGTTGACCATCGCGCCGGTGTGGGCATAGGTGGTGTGGTCCATGCCGGACTTGTGGTTGATGGTGTGGCAGATGGCCATGCTGAAGGGGATGTAGGTGCCGTAGAGCTCATAATCCTGCTGGCTCATCTCCTTCTGGGAGGCAGCGCCGACTTCCAGCGTCCGCTCGTAGGCCTTGCGCAGGTTCTCCACCTCGTAGTCGGTCAGCAGCAGCTTGCCTGCACTGGCAGCATCGGGGTCGGTGGGCAGGGTCAGGCCGAAGTTTGCCTTCACGTCGGCCATGGCGGCCTCGAAGGGAGTCTTGTTGGCGATGTAGCCCTTCACATAGGTGGAGTCGAACTTGGCGTAGGACATCTTCTGGTGGGTGAGGTTGGTCAGGAAGGTGTCGTAGTTGGTGGTCTTGTAGCCGATGGCCATGCCGCCCGTCTCGTGGTCGGCGGTGACGAGGATGAGGGTATCGTTGGGGTGGGCATTGTAGAAGTCCACAGCGGTCTGCACGGCGTTGCTCATCTCCAGCACATCGTGGATGGAAGCGGCGGCATCGTTGGCATGGCAGGCCCAGTCGATCTTGCCGGACTCGGTCATCAGGAAGAAGCCCTTCTTGTTGTCCAGCAGCTCGATGCCCTTCCTGACGTAGTCGGTCAGCTGCCACTCGCCCGCGGCGGCGTCCATGGCGTAGTTCATGGCCTTGCCGTCGGCCAGCGCCTCGGCGATGATGAGGGTCTTGCCTGCACCGGCCTTGAGGGCGGCGGCGTCTGCCTGACGGGTGACGACGTTGTAGCCGTTCTGGGCGGCGATCTCGTGGTTGTTGGGGCCGGTGCCGTCGCCGTTCACCTTCTGGAACTCGCCGCCGGCGAAATACTCGAAGCCGGAGACTGCCAGCTCCTTGCCGATGGCGTAGTAGTTCTTGCGGGTCTTCTGATGTGCATAGAAGGCGGCGGGGGTGGCGTGGTCGATGTTGACGGAGGAGACGACGCCCACCTTGTAGTTCTTCTGGGCGTGGAGCTTCTCGGCGATGGTCTCATAGGGCACATCGCGGGTCCACGGGCACATATTGATGACGCCGCTCTCGGTCTTGTGGCCGGTGGCGATGGAAGTGGCAGTGGAAGCGGAGTCGGGGCAGAAAGAAGTGCTGTCGTAGGTGGTCACGCTGCCCACCTCGGGGAACTGGGTGAAGCTCAGCTCGCCCTCGACGACAGCGCCGTTGTTCTCCACCGTACCCTTATAGAATCGGGCGGACTGGATCTGGGCCGTACCCATGCCGTCGCCGATGAAGAGGAAGACATACTTGGGTCTGCCGCCGAACACGCCCAGCAGTCCGTTCTCTTCCTCTGCCGCTTTGGCGGCATTGGGGGCAGCGGCGTTGGCAGCGGCAGGTGCCGCGGCCAGCATACCGGCGGCGGATGCAAAGGCACCGGCCTTCAAAAAGCTGCGGCGGGACATTTTATTCTCTTTCATGCGAAAGTCCTCTCTTTCCATGAGCCTCATGGCTCCTTCTCTCTTTTTCGATTTACCGGGAACGGCCTTATTCTACCGCCGCAGCCGCCCGGCCCGAAACCATGCGGACGCAAAATCGGCGTAAAACCCCGGCGGCGGCTTTGGGCCGTCTGTAAAAAAGAAGACTTCTGCTGCGCAAAAAGCGCCCCTCCGGTAAAACGGAGGGACGCTTTTGTATGTTACAGGTCAATTATGCGTTGAACTTTTTCTCGTTCGGCAGGCCCTCGCTCTTGGCCACGCAGATTATGTATTGTCTGCGCCCAGCTCTGCGGCTTCCAGCACCTTGATGCCTTCGGCCTCGAACGCGGCGCGCAGAGTCTCGGCAAAGCCGGGGCGCGGCACCTTGTTCTTGACGCAGAGGGTGATGATGCCATGCAGGCTGGTGCATTCCAGACCGATGGAAGCGCCGTCTGCCGGCACCCAGGTCTGGAAGTCCTCGATGTACCGGGTCAGCTCCGGGCTGGACGGAGCGAAGGGGTCGCCCAGATAGCTCACCCAGAAGTCTGCCGGGAAGCCGCTGATGTACTCGCCCATCTGGAAGATGCGCTTTTTGATGCTGAGGCTGGCTTTCTGCCGGTAGACCCGGTAGACCCAGCCCATCTGCTCCGCGATACGGAACAGTTTTCGCTCAGCGGAAAGGTTCTCTTTCAGGTCAGCGTCCACGCCCACGGCCACTTCGGCCAGCGGGGCATCTGCCGTCAGCGGCAGCTTGCGCTGGAAGGATGCCACGCAGTTGTAGAGGGCGTTCGGCGCACCCAGCGCGTCGCGGGCGTCTGTCGAGTAGCTGTAGAGCACCTCGTCCTTGTCCAGATACGCCCGCACCGCCTTACAGAGCAGAGCCGTGAGGGTACTGAAGGGCTTGACGCCGCAGCGGAGGGCGGCGTCCACAAGCCCCGCCTTTTCCAGCCGGACGCGGCAGCAGGTGGGCGTCTCTTCAAAGGTCTGCACCACGGGGCGCTGCATATCGTTGGCCACCTGACTCTCGGGGTACTTTGCAAGGATGTCCTCGATGTCGTAGGCGGGGTCCGTCTCAAGGGTCCGGCCCTCGAACGCCGTGCCGTACCGCAGGTTGCAGTAGAACTGCAGCACCATGGTCATGAAGGGTGCTATGCCCCGGCCATCGGCCAGGAAGTGGAACCAGTCGAAGCAGACGACCTTCCCCTCATAGCTCAGGGCAACCGTAAAGCCGTTCTCGTCCGGAAATTCGGGCTTTGCGCTGCCCTGCCGCACCGGGCAGGGGGCGTCCGACGGCTCGAGGTGGAGCAGCTTTTTCTCCCACACCGGCTTCTGGAAATAGTAGGGTGCCTTTGCCCGGGCCGCATCCAGAGCCTGCTGCAAAAGCGCACCGTCCACGGCGTCCTTCAGCGTGACCTGATAGCGGCAGTTGACCATGTTTTCGCGGTAATAGTAAACGATGCCCTGAAAAACAGAGCGCTGTTCGGCATCCATTCCTTATTCCCCCGCGTGTGCGGCCAGATAGTCGGCCAGATCGCTGATGGTGACGAAGTTGCGCAGCTCCTTTTCGGGGATGCGCAGGCCGAACGTCTCCTCCAGGTCGGCGACGACGGTCAGGATCTCCATGGACGACAGGTCCAGATCGTCCATCAGGACGCTGTTCTCGTTGACATCCTCGGGGGAAATTTCTGCAACATCTTCCAGAATTGCAAGGATCTGGGACACGATCTCGGTTCTTTCCATAGTTTGAATCTTCCTTTCGTAATTCCATTCAAGGCGGCCGCGGCTCTTTTCCAGTATTCCGCAGCCTGCCCGGTTTATTCTTACTTGCGCAGCAGCTTGCCGGTGCCGGTGCGGGGCAGAGGCTCGGTGCTGAACTCCACGGCGCTCATCCGCTTGTAGAGCGGCAGAGTGCGGTTGGTCTCGGTGATGAAGTCGCGGACGGTCTGCTGGTCGGCCTCGCCGCAGTAGATGACGGCACAGATCTTCTTGCCCTTCTCCCTGACGATGCATTCCTTGACGGCCTCGCACTGGGACAGCAGATTTTCCAGCTCTTCGGGGCTGACGTTCTCACCGCTGTCGAGGATGATGATATTCTTTCTGCGTCCGGTGATGTAGTAGAAGCCGTCCTCGTCCACACGGGCCAGGTCTCCGGTGTGGAACCAGCCGTCGGCGTCGAGGACTTCTGCGGTGGCCTCGGGGTCCTTGTAATAGCCCAGCATGACGCAGCCGCCGCGGATGCAGATCTCGCCCGTCTCGTCCAGCTTGTACTCGGCGTGGTCGTCGGGCTTGCCCACGGCGCGGATGTGCTTTTCGTCCTGCTCGTAGTTGATGATGCCGTCGCCGCAGGTCTCGGTCATGCCGTACACCTGAGTGATCATCATTCCCTGCTGCGCCAGCTCGGCCAGCATGGCGCCGTCAAACATGGCAGAGGAGCCGCAGGGGTTCCAGATGCCGTTCAGGCGGGCGCGGCGGCCCCGCTTGACGTCTTTGTAGATGGCCTCCATCAGCATGGGAGCCACAGCGATGGCATCGCTGTGCATCAGGCCGAGGTCGCGGTAGAAGTCGCGGATGTCGGCGGAGAGGTTCAGCGCCCAGCCCTTGCAGGCCCAAACGAAGAGGCAGATGAACGTCCCCAGATGGAACAGGGGCAGGATGGCGAAGTTGCTCAGGACGTCGTTTTTGTCCTCGGGCATATGCTCGTGCTTATAGTCCAGCATGGCGTCGCCGAATTTGACCTGGCACTCCACAGTGGTAAAAAAGTTGCGCTCCGAGAGCATGACGGCCTTGCTGCGGCCGGTGGTGCCGGAAGTGAACATCAACACCATCAAATCATCATGGCCCACGCAGTCAACAAGCTCTGCAGGCGCGCTGTCCTTGAAGGCGTCCATCGGGCGGAGTTTATCGCCGTAGGCGGCCTCGATGTCGGGGCGGCAGCCATAGTCGATGCCGTCGTTGACGATGAGGGAAGGCTCGACAAGGCCCAGCTCATATTCCAGCTCGGGCCAGGTCTTTTTCTGGTTGATGGTCACGACGACGGCCCCGGCGAGGATCGCGCCGAAGCTGTTGACGCCGTACTCATAGCAGTTGCGGCTCATGATGCCGACACGCTTGCCCTTGATGTCGGGGATATTCTCCTTAAAATAAGTAACGGCCCTGCGGATGTCCTGCACATACTGGGCGTAGGTCTTTTCCACCACAGTCTTGCCATCGGCGGCCGCATAGCGGAACGCCACCCAGTCGGGGTACTGCTTCGCCATGACGTCCGTGATGAGCTCATATACAGTATTTATCATTTTGTCGCTCCTTGCTGTTTTTCTTTATTACAGCGAAACGCCGGCAGCTGACATTTTCTGCCTCAGAGTAATAATACCTGTTTCGGCTGAGAAATGCAACCACGCGGCGTATCCTTTTCACTGTTTCTTCTTACTTGTTACTTCCGCAGCAGCTTCCCCAGAGCGTTGCGGGGCAGGGGCTCAGCGGTGAACTCCACGGCACTGATGCGCTTATACATCGGCAGGCTGCGGTTCACCTCGGTAACGAAGGCTCTGACCTCTTCCTGCTTATCCTCAGGGCAGTAGATGACGGCACAGATTTTCTGGCCCTTCTCCTTCACGATGCACTCGGTGATGGCCGGGCAGAGGGCCAGCTTCTTTTCCAGCTCTTCGGGGCTGACGTTCTCGCCGCTGGCGAGGATGATGAGGTTCTTCTTGCGGCCGGTGATGTAATAGAAGCCTTCCTCATCCATCCGGGCAAGGTCGCCGGTGTGGAACCAGCCGTCGGCGTCGATGACCTCTGCCGTGGCCTCGGGGTCCTTGTAGTAGCCCAGCATCACGCAGTCGCCCTTGATGCAGATCTCGCCGGTCTCGTCCAGCTTATACTGAACGTGGTCGTCGGGCTTGCCCACGGCACTCATGTGCTTTTCGACCTGCGTGAAGTTCAGGATGCCGTCGCCGAAGGTCTCGGTCATACCGTAGCACTGGTTGACGACGAAGCCGTTCTGGGCCAGCTCCAGCAGCATCTTGGGGTCGAGGGCCGCGGAAGAGCAGCACAGGTCCCACAGGCCGTTCAGGCGGCTGACGCGGCCGCGCTTCATGTCGTTGTAGATGGTCTCCACCAGCATGGGGGCCGAGGCCATGACATCGCTGTGCATCAGGCCCAGGTCGCGGTAGAAGTCGCGGATGTCGCCGCAGAGGTTCAGAGTCCAGCCGGCAGGCGGGTAGGACATGACGCAGACGAAGCAGGCCATGTGGAAGAGGGGCAGCAGGGTCATATGGCTCAGCGGCAGCTTCTGGCCTGCCGGGAGGCGGTCGGTGATCCAGTTCTCTGCCACCTCCGAATAGGTGTGCAGGCTGGCGCACATATTCCGCTCCGAGAGCATGACGCCCTTGCTGCGGCCGGTGGTGCCGGAGGTGAACATCAGCATCATCAAATCATCGTGGCCCACGCAGTTGGTCAGCTCGCCGGGGGCAGTATCCTTATAGCAGTCCATGGGGCGGAGCTTCGGGCCGTAGGCGGCTTCCAGCTCGGCGCGGCAGGCGGCGGCGGAGGCCGCGGTCCGGAGAAGTATCGCAGCCGTAGTCGATGCCGTCGTTCAGGATGAGGACGGGCTCCACGAGGCCCAGCTCATATTCCAGCTCGTCCCAGTTCTTTTTCTGGTTCAGGGTCACGAGGACGCCGCCGGCGAGGATGATGCCGTAGGACGCCACGCAGAATTCATAGCAGTTCCGGCTCAGCAGAACGATGCGCCGGCCCTTGATGTCCGGCACTTCGGCCTTGAGATAGGCCACCATCCGGCGGATGTCCTGCGCATACTCGCGATACTTCTTCTCCACGACAGTCTTGCCGTCCTCGGCCACATAGCGGATGGCCACATGATCGGGGAACTCCTGCTCCATGCAGCGGGTCACCATGTCGTATACGCCTGCGGGTACTTTGATGTATTCAGCCATCGGTCTTTCTCCTTTTTTGTCAAATTTACAGCTCTGCATTTTTTTATTTACCTTCCAGAGTCATTCCGAATCTCTGGCATTTCGAGGAAAACTCTGGCACGGCTCCTCATGGCAACAGTATACCGCAAGCAGAGCGCAAACGCAAGATTTAATTGCACAAATATGCAACTTGAGCTTGCATTTGATTTGTGCAGGCAGATGTAATTCTTTCCTTTTGTTGCGATGCGCGAAAAGCTGTGATACACTTTTTTTCGTCAGGACGAAACTTCGCCCGGAGGTCGAGTCCTTATCAAATTGACAGCAAGCCCAAAAAGCATTATACTGGTTATATCATTTAGCAAAAAAGCTCCCCGCCGAGCTTCATATTTTTATTTATCGCGCCTAAAATACGGCCTTCCGGGGCCTCCGGGACGAATGGCGCACAAGGAGGACCCTTTTCATGGAAGGCACCAAGCCCCGCACTGTAAGCAGCCTTGGCATGTTCGACCTGCTGAAAGGCATCGGAATGCTGGCCATCGTCTTTGCCCACACGGCAGAGCTTTACCCCCTCGGCACCAACGACGTCATCCCTTTCGCGTTCGCGCTGTTCGCTTACCGCGAAGCGCTGATGGCCGCCTTTTTTATTGCCAGCGGCTACGGCTTCCGCAAGCGCTCCATCCACAAATGCATCGAGCAGCAGCTCAAGACCCTGCTCAAGCCTTACCTTTATACCGCACTGGCCACCACGGTGCTCCACGCTTTCGTTCACCGCGCAGCTTTCGGCTCGTGGGATGCCGCCATCTCAGAATCGGCCAAGGTCTTAGGCGGCTTCCTGTTAGGCCTGCCCCACACGGCCACTTACTTCGGGCAGCAGTTTTTCTCCTGCGGACCCATGTGGTACTTAGTGGCCCTGATGCTGGCGTGGGTGCTGCTGGACGTGCTGCTCGAGATCTTCCCCGAGCGGTACATAACCCCCGCAGTCGTCGGCGTCACCCTGCTTGGCTGGGGCGTCACGCTGGTGTGGGAGGCTCCTTTCTGCATCGCACAGGGCATGGTGTCGCTGCCCTACCTTTACATCGGCTATCTGGCCAAGAAGCGCCGCCTTTTCGAAACTCCCCTTTCCGGCAGAGCCAAAGCCGGACTCATCGCGTCCGCGCTGGGCGTCGTCGCGGGCGTTTTGCTGACCCGGAGCACCGACTGCGTTTCGCTGGGCGAGTGGACGATGGGGCCGCTGAGCATCCTGCTGGATGGCGCAGCGGGCTACGGCATCATCCGGCTCTTTTTGAAATGGCAGCGCCGCGTGGACGGCCCCATCTCCCATGCCATCGAGTGGGTGGGCCGGCGCTCGCTCTTCATCTTCTGCATCCACACGGTGGAGCTGACGGCCATCCCGTGGTATCTGATGGCTGCAAAGTATGCTGACCATCCGGTGCGGGGGATGCTGCTGCAGTTCGTGTTCTCGCTTGTCTCCATCTTCGCCGTCACCGAGCTTCTGATGCGCCGCAAAGAGCTTGGCCGGAGGCTTCGGGGCGGCAAGCCTGCGGACAAGCCCCGGCAGCGGAGCAAGACCCGCCGCTATGCGGCAAAACACTGAAATTCCTGCGCTTTGGTATCCAGCCATTTTGAGGGCAGACTATAGTTACTTTTGATGCATGGGCTTGCAGCGCGGGTTGTACGCCTTGCGATAAATCGGAGGAGGTCCCGGTAATGATGAACGAAACTCCTGAAGCGGCTCTGCGCAGCCGCATTGCAGACCTTGAACAACAGCTCAAACTTGCAGACGAAGGCACTTCGCGGCTGGCCCAGCGCTGCCTCGAGCTGGAAAAGCAGCTGCAGACCTTCTATGCTGCCCACCCCCAGAAAGAGAGGCAGACCGACTCGCCTGCTCTGGTGCAGCCGCTGCTTTACTATGATGCCGGGTTCGGCTTTTCCCAGAAAGACACCGTCAAAGCCCCGGACTACGAATACGACGAGCTGAACGGCATGGTGACAGCGACCTTCGAGCTGCCGGAGACCGCGTTCAATCTCCGTCTCGACCCCGGCGAGCTGCCCTGCTGCATCACCGATTTCGTCTTCTCGGATGACCGCATCCTCTGCCGCCCGGTGAACGGTGTACCGCTCCACGGCGACGGCATCCTGTTCCTCAACGACGACCCGAATTTCATGCTGGAAGGTCTGAACCGTTTCCCCGCCGGGATGGAGCTGGGCGTGAGCTACTGCTACTTCCCGCTGGAGCCGCTGGCGGACGACCCATTGTTTGCCGCCGTTCTCGAGGGCGTACAGTATTTCCAGAAGACCCGCGTCTGCGAGCAGATGCACCTCGACCAGCTGGAAAAGACTACGGCTGACCAGAAGCAGACCATCGAGGCCCTGCAGAAGAATCTCTCCGAGCTGCATCAGGCCAACGCCGAGCTGTGCGCCCGGAGCAAAGCCTACGAGAGCTCGCTGGAAAACATCCTCTCTTCCAGCAGCTGGAAACTCACGCAGCCCCTGCGCCGCCTGCTGGGGCTGTTCCATCGCAGCCATTGAGCCTGCCTGCGGAGAGGAGGATACGATGTACAGCAGTTATACCACTCTGCAGCGGGCTCAGCTCGCCAAACAGGAATATCTCGACACCCAGGAAGTTTTTCTCGGCGTCTATGCGCCGGGGCGGAACGCCGCCCTGAAAGCTTCCCTGCAGGACCAGCTCCACCGCAAATTTTTATGGACGGACAGCCTCCGCCCCGAAGCCCTCGGCAGCGCCGTCGGTCTGCTTCTGGTCAGGGAAGACCTTTTCCTGATGCCCACGGCCCTTTCCTGCTTTGCGGACGCACTGCGCAGCGGCGCAGACTACGTCACCAGCGACGCCGTCTTCGGCTACTCAGGCGTCACCACCCTCTACCACAGTCAGGGCTTTGCAGCCTGCCCGGGCTGCGCCCTCGTCTCCCGGGAGCTGCTGCGCCGCTGTCAGGCGGAAGCCCGCGACCCGGAAAATCCCGTCGAGCTGCTGACGCTGGCGGCGAAGCTCCGCCGCAGCCACGCCTGCCTCCCGCTGGCGCTGGCCCACTATGAGCGGGACATCTGCGCCGAAGACGTCTGGTCTGTAAAGGGGAAGCGCGTCTTTATCATGAGCCACCTGCTGGACATGACCGGTGCGCCCATCGTGCTGGTGAGCGCCGTGCCGGTGCTGCGCAGCATGGGCTACGAAGTGGTCGTCCTCGGCCCTGAGGACGGCGGCTCCATGCCGCTCTTCCTCGAGGCGGGAGCTACCGTCATCACCCGCAAGGGCTGTGTCCAGTCGCCCCTGCTCTGGGGGCTGGCCCTCTGCGCCGACCTCGTTCTGGCCAACACCGTCGTGGAGGCCCGGGCCGTCCGCGCCCTGAGCGGTGCGCGGGTGCCGGTGCTCTGGTGGCTCCACGATGCCTTTGCAGGTTACCCCCACATCGCCCACCAGATCCCCAGAGAGCTGGGCGAAAACATCCGGCTCTACTCCGTCGGCAGCCACGCCGCCAACGCCATGCACTCGGTGCGGCCGGAGTTCAACATCCGGCCCCTCATCTACGGCCTGCCGGACTACGCCGCCGAGAAGTTCTCCCACTACGATCTGAGCTATGCGGGCGGGCGGCCTCTGTTCGCCACCGTGGGTTCCTTCGAGAACCGGAAAGGCCAGGACATCTTCTGCAAGGCCATCCGGCTGCTGCCGCCTGAGACCATGAAGAAGGCATCCTTCCTCTTCGTGGGCAAGGCCGCAGAGGCTGAGATGATGGACGCCGTGCGGAGCCTGACCGCTGACTGCCCCGACAACGTCTTTTATGTCAAGCGGCTCACCCGCGACGAGATCAAGAGCCTGATGGCCCAGTCTACCTGCCTCGTCTGCGCCTCCCGCGACGACCCCATGCCTACTTTCGTCACCGAGGGCCTCATCTTCGGCAAGCCCGCCATCGTGTCGGAGCACACCGGCACCGCCGGGCTCATCACCGAGGGCGTGGACGGTTTCGTCTACGAGGACGACGACCCCGAAAAGCTGGCCGAGCGGCTGGCCTGGGCCATCGAACACCCGGAAAAGCTTGCCGCCATGCGTCCCGCCTGCCGTGAGCTTTACGAGAGTCATTACTCCAAGCAGGCGTTTTCCGACAGCTTACAACAGGCTGTAAAGGAGCTCACCGGCGAATAAGCTCCCCGTTCTTTATCACTCTGCCGAAACTGAGGCAAAAAATTTGGCAGTTGTTCACAAACACACCCCCGGACTGTGATATACTCTCCTAAGAGTTTATCCCAGTCCGTTTTTGTTGAAATTTGAAAGGAGTCCCCGCATGAGTTCGTCCGCCTCCCCCGCCCCTTCGCGCCGAAAGACCCTGCTCTCGCTGGGCGTTCTGGCCCTGCTGACCGGCATCGTGGTGTTCATCTTCCGGGAGCACTGGGCCGAGATCTCCGAGGCGCTGAGCCGGCTCACCCTCGGGCAGGGGCTTCTGGCACTGGCCGTGGGCCTGAGCTACCCGCTTCTCGAGGGCGTATCCAGCTGGCTCATCGTCCACAGCCGCCTGTCCCATTTCCCGCTGCGGCAGGGCATCGACAACGCATGGATGGGGACCTTCGGCAATGTGGTGGGCCTCGGCGCAGGGTCGATGCCGTTTCAGACGTGGTATCTCCACCGGCGCGGGCTGGACGTCGGCCCCGGCGTGGGGCTGATGACCCTGCAATACGTCTTCCACAAGACAGCCGTCCTGCTTTACGCCACCGTGCTGCTTCTGGCGGGCCGCCCCTGGATGGCGGCCCACTCCGACGGCGTGCTGCGGTATCTGCCCGGGGCCTACGCTGTCGTGGCGGGCGTCATCGTGGGGCTCATCGCCCTCTGCGCCCTGCCGGTGGTGCAGCGTCTGGCCCGCTGGCTGCTGCATTTTCTGCCCGACACGGGCCGCTGGGCCGAGCGCCGGGAAAGCTGGCTGGAGCAGCTGGACGCCCTGAGCGCCGAGAGCCGCCACCTGCTGGCGGACAAGCCCCGCTGTGCCGCCATTCTGGGCGTGCATCTCGTAAAGCTGTTCCTGCTCTTCTGCCTGCCCTGGATGGGGCTGCGGTTCATGGGGCTGGATACCGGACTGGCCTTCTGGCAGGTGCAGCTCCTGACGTCGCTGACCTTCTTTGTCTCCAACGCCCTGCCCAACGTGGCGGGCATGGGCTCGGTGGAGACGGCCTTTCTGCTGGTGTACAGCAGCTTCCTCCCCGATGCTTCGTCCATGAGCCTGCTGATGTTCTACCGGCTGGCCAGCTATTACGCCGTCTTTGCGGCAAGTGCCGTCGGCTTTGCGCTGGCGCAGCGGCGGCTGAACCGCGGATGACTTTGTGAATGTTTTATTTCATTTTGGTAACAGTTCTTACTTCATTGTGCATTCTGCGCGGAATCTCTTGATTTTTTAGGCAAAACAATGTATAATAATTTCCGATAGCCGCCCATCACTGACAGTCTGATTCAAAAATCAAGGAGTACATTTTTATGAAACTGAACAAGATCTGTGCCGCCTCTGCCGTTCTGGCACTGGCTGTTGCTCTGACCGCCTGCGGTGGCTCCGCTTCCACTGCTGCTTCCAGCACTGCCTCTTCTGAGGCCGCTTCCTCCGTTGCTGCATCTTCTGAGGCAGCATCTTCTGAGGCTGCTGAGAGCGCAGAGTACACCGTTTACAACACCACCGGTTCTACCGTCTCCGAGCTGTACCTGTACGAGGCAGGCTCTGAGGACAAGGGCGAGAACCTGGCTGGCGAGGCCGGTCTGGCCGACGGCGAGAATGTCGTCATCACCCGCGATGTCGAGGCCGACAAGCAGGACGACATGACCTATGTTCTCGAGTTCACCACCGAGGACGGCAGCACCCAGAGCTTCGAGACCCTGCACTACGAGACCACTCCCATCTCTCTGAAGAGCGTGGACGCAGCTGCTGGCGCTACCCCCATCGCATTCGCTGCTCCTGAGCAGTAAAAATCGGCTCATAACGAAGAAAACGGCAGGTTCATTGAACCTGCCGTTTTCTTATTCTATCAAATTCAGCCCTTCATGGGGACAAAGCCCACGAGGTCCTTCACCACCTCGCCGCCGATGATGAGGCCCACGACCGACGGGACAAAGGCGTTCGAGCCGGGGACAGAGCGGCGGATGGTACACTTGCGCTGGGTACCCGGAGGGCAGATGCAGTGGTATTTGCAGCTGATGGAGTCATCCTCGATGGGAGTCATGACAGGCTCCCTGGAGTAAACGACTTTCAGGTGCTTGATGCGGCGCTTGCGGCACTCGGTGCGCATGACCTTGGCCAGCGGGCAGACGGAAGTCTTATAAATATCCGTGACCTCGAAGCGGGTAGGGTCCATCTTGTTGCCTGCACCCATGGAGCAGATGATGGGGACGCCAGCCTCCTTGCACTTCATGACCAGCGCAATTTTACCGGTGACCGTGTCGATGGCGTCCACCACGTAGTCGAACTGGCTGAAATCGAAGCTGTCCTGCGTCTCGGGGCCAAAGAAGGTCTTGTAGGTGGTGACCTTGATGTTGGGGTCGATGTCGTGGACGCGCTCTTCGGCCACATCCACCTTGAACCTGCCCACCGTCTTGCGGGTGGCGATGATCTGGCGGTTCAGGTTGGTGAGGCAGACTTTGTCGTCGTCGATCAGGTCGAGAGCCCCCACGCCGCTGCGGGCCAGCGCCTCGACGGTGTAGCCGCCCACGCCGCCCACGCCGAACACGGCTACGCGGGAATCGTGCAGTTTGGTCATTGCTTCCGCGCCCAGCAGCAGCTGGGTGCGGGAATACTGGTCTTGCATATCATTTCTCCTTTAGGTTCTGCTTTTTACAGTCACGGGCTTGCCCTCTCAGTCACCTTCGGTGACAGCTCTCCCAAAGGGAGAGCCAGAATGCAGCGGTCAGGCAATAGGCTCCGGCGCGAAGCGCCTGAGAGGGCCGGGCCGCTCCCCCTTATCCCTTCGCCACCTGTGTAATGGTGCCGCCGCCGAGGACGACATCGCCCTGATACAGCACGACGGCCTGCCCCGGGGTGGGGGCGCGCTGAGGCTGGTCAAATTCCAGACGGAAGCTGTCCGGCCCTGCCGGGTAGACGGTGGCAGGCTGTTCGATCTGATGATAACGGGTGCGGGCCGTCACCCGCAGGGGGCCTTTCAGCTCCGGGATGGCGATCCAGTTCACTTCGTTCGCATAGACGATGGTATCGAACAGCTCCGACTCCGGGCCGACCGTGACGGTGTTGGCCTGCATATCCTTGGCGCAGACGTAGACCGGTGCGCCCATGGCGAGGCCCAGACCCTTCCGCTGGCCGATGGTGTACCGCACAGCGCCGCTGTGGGTGCCTACCTTTCTGCCGCCGACGTCGAGGAAATCGCCCGCCGGGTAGTGCCTACCGGTGAAATCCTCCATAAAGCGGGCGTAGTCGCCGTCCGGCACGAAGCAGATGTCCTGACTGTCGTGCTTGCGGGCGTTCACAAAGTGCTGCTGCTCGGCGATGGCGCGCACTTCGCTCTTGTGCAGACCACCCAGCGGCAGGCGGACATGAGCCAGCTGCTCCTGCGTGAGGTTGTAGAGCACATAGCTCTGGTCTTTGTTCTCGTCCAGACCCTTTTTGAGCAGCCAGCGGCCCGTGGCCTCGTCCTGCTCCACCCGGGCATAATGGCCCGTGACCACATGATCCAGCCCGTGCGCTTCCGCCCAGCGAAGCAGGTGATCGAACTTCATATATCTGTTGCAGTCGATGCAGGGATTGGGCGTACCGCCGGCCTCGTAGACCCGGATGAATTTGTCGATGATCTTTTCCTGAAAGTCTGCCGTAAAATCCAGCACCTCGTAGGGAATATCCATCGCATAGGCCACCTCGGCGGCGTCCTCAATGTCCCGCTCCGAGCAGCAGGTGTGCAGACCCTCGGTGTTCACGGCCTCGTTGCGGGTGAGGCGCATGGTGACGCCGGTGCAGTCGAAACCGTCCCTCTGCATGAGCCATGCCGCCACCGAGCTGTCCACACCGCCGCTCATGGCGATGAGCGCCCCGGGGCGGCGGGAAGTGTTCTGTGTTTCTGTCATTCTGTTCCTCTTCTGTTATAACATACTAAAACAGTAGTATAATACTACCGCAGCTTCTTTCTCTTGTCAAGACGCAGAAAATTTGGCCGCAAAGGCCAGAAGTTCCGCTTTTTCGTTGGGCAGCCGCCCGGTGATGACCTCTTCCAGCAGCGCTTCCAGTGCACGGCGCAGGCCCGGCCCGGGCGCGACGCCCGCCGCCATCAGATCGCGGCCATTCACGGCCAGCTGGGAGACGCGGCAGCAGGCGCTTTGGGCGGTCAGCGTCTCGGCCTCTTTTTGCAGGGCGGTAAATCCATCTTTTCTTTCCGGTTGAAGAGCGCTCCAAAGGACAGCCAGCTGCTGCACGGTGTGGAGGTCGTATCTGCCAAGAAGTCGTTTGGCTTGAAGCGACAGCGCAGGAGTGCGGGGAGCTTTCTCCTTCACAAGGGTTGATACTCCATCTATCACAGCATTGGAGCATTTCAAGCGTTTCAGCGCCTTTCGTGTTCCATCCTCCCCCAGCGGCAGAAGCAGCGCCGCCCAGCGGGTGGTCACTTCCTCTCCTCCTGCCGGAAGGGCATCTATGATCTCACGGGCTTCCGACAGGTCGTCGAGCGGCAGTTCCGGCAGGACGAAGGCCAGCACTTCCGGCTCCAGATACGCCCCCGGCTTCGGGGCAGACAGAAGCTTATCCAGCTCTTCTTCGATGCGCTCCACCGACACGCAGTCGAGGTGGGCGGCCAGCTGCTTCGCCGCCGCTTCGGTGGCCTCGTCGATCACAAAATCGAACCGGGCCGCAAAGCGGTAGAGACGCAGGATGCGCAGAGCGTCTTCTTCAAAGCGGCGCAGCGGCTCACCGACGGCCCGCACCACGCCCCGGGCCAGATCTTCCTGCCCGCCAAAGGGGTCGCACAAGCCCTCTTCGGCGCTGTAGGCCATGGCGTTGATGGTGAAGTCCCGCCGGGCCAGGTCCTCCCGAACGTCGGGTACAAAGGCCACACTGTCGGGGTGGCGGCCATCGGAATAACTGCCCTCAGTGCGGAAGGTGGTGATCTCGTAGAGCCTGCCGTCCCGCTTCACGGTCACGGTGCCATGCTGCAATCCGGTGGGGATGCACTGCTTTTCTCCGAACAGCTCCATCACCTGCTCCGGGCGGGCGGCGGTGCAGAGGTCCCAGTCGTGGGGCGCAAGGCCCAGCAGACTGTCCCGGACACAGCCGCCCACGGCGTAGGCCGCGAAACCCGCCCGGTGCAGCGCGTCCAGCAGGGCGGCGGCACCGGGTTCTATGGTGATGTTCATTCTTCGGCCTCCTCATATTGCAGGGTGATGCTCTTGCCGTCATAGCCGCACTCTGCCGCCGGGAAGAGGCTCTGCGCCTGGGCCAGCTCTTCTTCCGGGTCGGTGATCATGGGCGAATAGTGGACGAGCCAGAGCCGCTTCGCGCCCGCCTTGGCGGCGAGGGCCGCGCTCTGCCCGAAGGTGCTGTGGCCGTACTGTTTGGCCTGCGCGGCCTGCTCCGGCAGAGCATAGGTGGAGTCGCAGAGCAGAAGGTCCGCACCCGCTGCGGCCTTTTCCAGCGCCGGACAGGGGGCGGTGTCGCCCGAGAAGACAAAGCTCAGCCCCTGCCGGGCCGGGCCGAGGACGGCTTCCGGCCGGATGACACGGCCACCGTCCAGCGTGATGCTCTCGCCGTGCTGGAGCGTCTTCCACTGCTTTACCGGTACGCCCAATGCCCGCGCCTGTTCGGGTGAGAACCGTCCGGCCCGGGGCAGATCGAGCCGATAGCCCTGACTGACGACCCGGTGGCGGGTCGGCACCGGCGTGAGCTTCGCGCTCTGGGGCCAGCCGCCGAATTTTTCGCAGAGCGCCGCCGGGGCGTCCAGCACCTCGGGGCAGACCAGATACGGCAGAGGCCCCGTCAGCACCCGCAGTGCCGCCCAGACTTCGCCGAGCCCCTTCGGCCCGTACAGCGCCAGCGGGCGGGTGCGGCCCTGACAGCCCAGCGTCTGCAGCAGCCCCGGCAGGCCGAAGATGTGGTCGCCGTGGTAATGGGTCAGGCAGACGGCGTCCATCTTCATCAGGTTGACTCCGGCCCGGCGGGCGGCAGTCTGGGTCCCCTCGCCGCAGTCGAACAGGAGGCTGTGTCCTCCGCATTCGGCCACCGCCGCCGTGAGGGCGCGGTCGGGCAGGGGCATGGTGGCCGCTGTACCCAGCAGTGTAATGGTCAGCATAAAGTTTCTCCGTATCACAAAAAATCTCGATGGCTATAGTGTACCACACTCTTCGGCCCGGCACAATCGCACAGCCGCACCCTGACAGGCATAAGATGGCCCAAACCACAAAAGGAGGGGTCTTGTATGCAGCGTCAGCGGCCCGGGCATCGCATTCGGTCGTTCCACCACCGGGGGCTGCTGCTTCTGGCGGCGGCAGTGGCGGTGATGCTCTTTTTTCTCTACGGCTGCGTGGCCGGGGCGGTGTACAGCCCCCGGGGGCGGCTGGTGTTCATCCCTCTCGCACAGGTTTCAGGCAGTCGTACGACTTCGCTTTCCGCTTTTATCTGGAAGGATCGAAGCTGCCCACCGCATGGTACAATATGCGGGCCGATATGAAAAACAAGCCCGCTCCCCTGCTGACCCCCGGCACCCTCAAGCCCATGACGGCCAGGGAGCTGGACGGCGTTTTCTGTGATGAGCTGGTACAGCAGAAGCTGGACGACACCACGGCCTGATGGAGGCCGCCGGCGTGGAGCAAACCAGCGTCTTTGAGGCGGCAGAGCACTGAGCCAGACTGTCATTCCGCAAACAGCAAGCCAGCCGCCCTGCAAGGTAACAGGGCGGCTGGCTGCTTCTATTATGCAATTCAGGAGAATGGAGGAGAGAATCGCGTTTTTATGCTTCCGGGGGACGGAAGTGCCGGAGAATCACTCGCCGCGGACGGCTGCGAAGCCTGCCTCGAGGTCGGCGATGATGTCGTCGATGTGCTCGGTGCCGATGGACAGGCGGATGGTGTTCTGGTAGATCTGCTGCTCGGCCAGCTCCGCATCGGTCAGCTGGCTGTGGGTGGTGGAAGCCGGATGGATGACCAGGCTCTTGACGTCGGCCACATTTGCCAGCAGAGAGAAGATCTTCAGGTTGTCGATGAACTTGAATGCTTCCTCACGGCCTCCCTTGATGTTGAAGGTAAAGATGGAAGCGCCGCCGTTGGGGAAGTACTTCTCATACAGGGCGTGGTCGGGGTGATCCGGCAGAGAGGGATGGTTGACCTTCTCGACCTGGGGATGGTTGGCCAGGAACTCGACGACCTTCTTGGTGTTCTCCACATGGCGCTCAATGCGCAGGCTCAGAGTCTCGGTACCCTGCAGCAGCAGGAAGGCGTTGAACGGAGAGATGGTAGCGCCGGTATCACGCAGCAGGATGGCGCGGATGTAGGTGACGAAAGCGGCGGGGCCGGCTGCGTCAGCGAAGGACACGCCGTGGTAGCTGGGGTTGGGAGCGGCGATGTTGCCGTACTTGCCGCTGGCCTTCCAGTCGAACTTGCCGCTGTCCACGATGATGCCGCCCAGCGTGGTGCCGTGGCCGCCGATGAACTTGGTAGCGGAGTGGACGACGATGTCAGCGCCATGCTCGATGGGACGGATCAGGTACGGGGTGCCGAAGGTGTTATCAATGACCAGCGGCAGGCCATGCTTGTGAGCGATGGCTGCGATGGCATCAATATCAGGAATATCACTGTTGGGGTTGCCCAGAGTCTCGAGGTAGACGGCCTTGGTGTTGGGCTGGATCGCGTTCTCGACCTCTTCCAGATCGTGAGCGTCCACGAAGGTGGTGGTGACGCCGAACTGGGTCAAAGTGTGCTCCAGCAGGTTGTAGCTGCCGCCGTAGATGGTCTTTTGCGCCACGATGTGGTCGCCGGCCTGAGCCAGTGCCTCGATGGTGTAGGTGATGGCAGCTGCACCGGAAGCAGTAGCCAGAGCAGCCACGCCGCCTTCCAGAGCGGCAATGCGCTTCTCGAACACATCCTGGGTGGAGTTGGTCAGACGGCCATAGATGTTGCCGGCGTCGGCCAGACCAAAGCGGTCAGCGGCGTGCTGGCTGTTGCGGAAGACATAGGAAGTGGTCTGGTAGATAGGCACAGCACGGGAATCGGTAGCGGGATCGGCCTGCTCCTGGCCAACGTGAAGCTGCAGGGTCTCAAATTTATAGTTAGACATAGTATTTTTCCTCTCTATCTGTACTCAAAGTATTATTTTTACTCATAAAAATGCCCGGCAACGTGGGGAGTTTCACCTTTCGTCTGCCGGGCAAAGAAATCGTTCTCAACTCAGAGCCTTTTGTCTGTCTCGGGCGTCACATTCGCTCGCACATTCGCGGCATAGAGGGCACCGTACAGCTATGGCTCAGAGTTTGTTTCTCGGCCCGGGCGCTGTACATTCGCCCACAGCGGAAGTTGGCGTGCAGAAGACTTTTCCAAATCAGCGTCATTTGAGTACCCTCCTTTCTGAGATTCCCACTTACCTACAAGGCGTGTGGTTTTGTTGTCTGCATTATATTCCCTCCTACCCATATTGTCAATAGGTTTAATTGAATTTCTTCCAAAAAAGGTTTTAAGAGTCATTCTTTTGAGAAAAATGCAAAAAGATTGCATTTTGGCCTTGCATTTCACGCAGAATCCGTGTATACTCTTCCCTGCATCTAAATTGCAATCAGGTTGCAGTTTAGGCAACTAAAGCACTTTTCGTCCCTCCGTTTATCGCAATTTTCAAAAATAGTGCCTATCAAAATGGCATATTTGCGATATGCAGTTTGCGGATGTTGCTTGTGCATTAAAAACGCAAACTGCTATATTTTGGGTGAAGACGTAAAATGACGTGGCGGCTGCGCGCGCCGGCGCGGGGCGGATTTTATTCTTTCGGTCAAACGGCTTTGCGCTCCGCGCGGGCCAGAGGCAGAGCTGGTTTTTTCTTTAAGCTGGTTCTCGCGCTGGTGGCGCGGGGGATGTTTTTCTTTCGGTCAAATGGCTTGCGCTCCGCGCGGGCCAGAGGTAGGGAGGGGTGTTTCGAATCCCCCCTCC
>OBAB01000524.1_pt1 | contig 25044 bp, 19 predicted proteins | sample 1516501 | NCBI WGS metagenome assembly OBAB01 (sample SAMEA2579906, study PRJEB22360) | human gut metagenome
GCATTGAGGTAAATCTAGCTTCAACTTATTCTTCTCCAATCCGATTATAAAATATAAATATTATTCGTAAAATATCACTTAAATTCTTCAAGATGTTTATTGATTAATTCATTTTTTTCATACCTTAGTTCTGATAATTTAGGTATAACTTTACTATACAATGCTTGAAAATCATTATCACTCCATTTTTCTAAATCATGAATGATTAATTCTCTTGCATCTAATTGATCCAACAAGGTTGTTATTCTATTTCCAAATCTTTTTGGCATTGTAACCCCTAACTTCTTACTATATAAAATTGAAAATACAGTACCATGAAATGAATCAGTTAAAATAATCTCTGCATTTTTAAACAATGAAACAAACTGATGTATATCTGGTGTAACAATATTAATACATCCCTTGCTTTTTTGATGAGGCATCGTAATAATCCTTACAATTTTAAAATTTAATTGTTGAGATATTTTCTTAGCCTGTTCATAAGTATCACTGTCTCCATGTAATTGATATACAAGTATATATTTGTCATCAATCGTATCCTTTGACGCAAAATCATTCCAAATTTCAGGTTCAACCATAAGAGTTGGATCAAGCATTAGATCACAATCATCTCTTCCAACTTTTTTTGCAATATCTACCCCTGTTTTCTCTCTAACTGATATATAATCATATTTACTTAATTTTTCTCTCAAATAAGAATATTCTTCTTCAGTAAATTTTGATTTTCCAAAACTTGCAGCAAAAGCTATTTTTGCTTTATCATCTAAGACAAAATCTAAGAAATATGCCCCATCAAAATTATGTGTATAATAATTATTCCATACTTGATCACTTCCTGTACAGTAAATATCAAAATCAATCAAATTATTTTTTAACGCTTCCAAACTATAAAAAGAATCTGTAAGCGGCAATTCTTTATCTATAAAATAATCGAAAGCTTTTTTTAGTTTTTTATATCCTGGTGTTTTAACCAATGTCAAAATACACCTAACTAAAAAATTACGATTTGCATTTGAAACATCATTAAAAGAATTTTTATATGTACCAAATCCCCTTAAATTCTGAGGATAATAATCTATTATTTTAACATCAAATCCTTGGTTTTCAAAAAATTTGACTGTAGCATATGCTTGTAAAACAGCACCATAATTATATGATCTATGATACGTAATTACAGCAATCTTCTTCATTATTTCTCCTCCTTATTTAACATAGTCTTATATATCTCTATCAATTTTTTTGTATGTATTTCAAAAGAAAATTCATTTTTAGCCATTTCATAAGCTTCATAACTCATTTTTCCCCTAATATCTTTATAGCATACTATTTCTTTTATTTTAGCTGCCAACTTATCAATGTCTCCAGGTTTAATCAAAAATCCATTTATTCCATCTACAATTGCCTCTGGAATTGCAGCAATAGAAGTAGAAATATTGGGTATGCCATACCCCATACTTTCTAAAATAGTCATTGGAAGTCCTTCATTATATGAAGGAAGGACATTGACAATTGTGTTTCTAAAAACATCTGCCCTATTATCTTTTGTTAACCATCCCATATAATGTACTCGTTCCTGTAATTTATACCGATTTATTTTATCTTGAATTTTTTCTTCTGAATCATGATCATCACCATACAATGTAAGCATGATATCTTCTGGTATTTCATTCACTATAGACGCAAATGCCTGTAACAAATCATCAATGCCTTTTCTTTGTATTAGCATCCCATAAAACAATATATTTTTCGAATCAAAATTATATTTATTACAATCAGGTACGCTAACTGCATTATGTAAAACGACAACTTTATTTTTGTTTTTTTCTCCCATAACTGAAATTATAAAAGGTTTCCAGTTCTCTCCAAGTACAACCATTCTATCCGCCAAGCAAAATATTCTTTCAGTTAATTTCTTTATCAGAAAATTTTGTTTTTTATACCATTCTTCAATAGTAGCTCCATGCATATGTATCAATGTTTTACATCCCAATATTTTTGCTAATAAAATAACAAATCCTTCACGAAATACGCTTCCCCTCTCTGCCATATGCACATGAACAATATCAATTTTCTTCTTTCTTATTATATAAATAATTTGAGGTATTTTTCTAATAAATGTTGTGATTTTTTTTATTTTATTTGATCTAATTACAGTTGCAATATAATTTAAGTTTGTTTGATTACAAAATTCTTTATCATTCAAATAATTTTCTACAACGGTCAGCATTCCTCCAACTGATGTTTTATCAACGCCTATCATTAATACATTCATTTCAATTCATATCTCCTCTATATTTAATAACCTTAGCTGGAATTCCACCAACAATTGCATTTTGAGGTACATCTTTCGTTACAACAGCTCCAGCCCCTATAACAGCTCCTGATTTAATATGAACCCCAGCCATAATTTTACAATCATATCCTACCCAAACATTATCTTCAATTATTATAGGCTCATCTGTACCACTTTGTAAATTCATTGGTATATCAAGGCGATTTATATTATGATTAGATGCAATAAACGCACATCTTGCAGCCATCATTACATCTTCTCCGATTACTAATTTTCCCAAAATATATGATTCATCTCCTATTGATGAATTATTTCCTAAAGATACTTGCGACGAAAAAGATATTTTCCTTCCTATATCAACTTTTTCTCCACAATAATCAAACATCATTTTAGCTGCCAATCTACGAATATTTGTTGTAATTGGCCACGAATAATGTAATTGATAATGTGGAAGCCAAGAAGTTAAAACATACAATATGTATCCAATAGCCTTCTTTATTTTTTTCATTATTTATCACCTAATACATATTTAAGAAATGTATTTTCTTTTTCATATGTTTCCTTTTTCAATTTATATGTTAACTTTTGAATTGGTGCCAAGTAATTTATATATTTCATCTTTGTTTCATCATATCTTTCATCTATACAATCTAAAAGTAAATGAGAATAATCACTATTAGCATACGGATAATTTCCAACTGAATCTTCATTTTCTTGTAATGAAATATTAAGAAGAATATATGTAAACAAATAATCTATTACATACTTCTCATTTAACCAATATGCAAAAGACATATTACGCGCTGCCCTCATTACAGTATTATGCTTTTTACAATGTAATAGCCAATTACTGATTAATGCAGGATTCTTTATAAGTCCAAACGTATCTTTAAAAGCAAAAAAATCCGATTCTATAATATATTGTGGTAAATCACTTGTCATATATACAGTTGCATCAACCCATGTTCCTCCAAAATGTTCTAATAATGAAAACCTAATCAGATCTGATAATGCAGCATCTGATATATTCCCAGAATTATATTTTTTCAATATATCATCAGGTAACGTAACATATTGTTTTACAGATTCGTCATCCAAAACAATAACATGTCCACTTGTATTATTTTGAACAGATTCAACACATTTCTGTACTAATATTGGAGCATTGTTTATTCCTTGTTTCCAATAAATCCATATAGGATTATCTAATTCTTGATCTCCAAAAACAATCCCATAAGGATCAACATTTGCATATTTTGCATATTTTCTAAATAGATATTTTTGGGCTTTATGATAATAAAGAATTTTCTTGTTTTCATAATCCTTTACAATATGAATATCATTTATCATAAATAACGCTCTTTTTATTCCATATTTAAAACCATAACGCTTAAAGTATCCATCAATTCCTATATTTTGAAATGCTGCCATTATCTCTCCTCCAGTATTTGAACATCAATGCAAAGATTTTCATATCATTCAGTAAATATCTCTTTGCCATTCTTTTAGGATCTTGAGTAATTCTAAACAACCACTCTAATCCATGATTTGCCATCCACTTAGGAGCTCTTTTTACATTTCCCGCTTCAAAGTCTAAACTTGCTCCTAAACCAAAAGAAATTGGAACACCTAAGTTTTGACAATTATAATACATAAACTTTTCTTGTTTAGGACATCCGAGCCCAACAATCAAAATATCAGGTGCTGATTTTTTAACCATTTCTTTAATTTTATCCATTTCGATTTGGTTCTTTTCAAATCCATATGGCGGAGAGTATGTTCCAACAACCTGAAGGCCTTTGTATCGTTCACTAAGATTTTCTGCTGCTTTTGCTGCTACTCCTTCTGCTGCCCCCAAAAAAACATCTTATACCCCTTTTCTGCAGACAAAGAGGAAACAAATCTGAACCCGATATTTTTTCTTTAATAGGTGTGCCATACCATTTTGCAATCCACATAAGTGGTTTCCCATCCGTTAAAATTAAAGATGCATTTTCGTAGACTGCTTGTAATTCTTTATTTGTTTCAAGCTGAACAATATGATCCACATTTGGTGTTACAACATATGCATTTTTATTTTTTTGAATTAATTCTTCAATAACTTTCAATGTCTCTTGCATTGTTAAATTATCAATTTCAGTATTCATAAATTTTATTCTTGACATTCATTCACCCTAATTACTAGATAGACATAACTATTCTTTATATATTTTCACAAAAATCATAGTTATACTTGTATTCCTTCTTTAACACTAAACACTTATCGGCATCACCTAAAACTCAAATAATTATAATGAATATATTTTATACTATATTTCTATCTAAGCCTTCCCTTTCTACGTCAAACACTAGTATTTATAATAATCACTTAATTTTTACTATAGTCATTTATATATTCAATTTTATAAAGATTTAATATTTTTCATACAAAATTCACCGCCTAGTATTTTACCATTTATGACTATATTCGTCAATGTTTTACAAGACAATGCTGTGTATTATATAGCATACACAAAATGCACCGAAGGTACTATATTTTTAGTAACTCCGATACATTTTCTCATAACACTTTAATACAAACCGCTTTCAGCTCTCTCTCGCTCATGCTTTGCCTGATTTCTGTATATATCGTAGAGTTCGTAGTATATTGCTGCCGTTTTAGGATAAAAGGTACTCAGATAATCTGCATTTTCTTTATATCTTCTGGCTATATTCTTTTCTTCTATTCCTTCTGACGGGCTGAATATTCCTCTGTCGTAATGCACACAAGCCACATACCGTTCTGTGAGAATTTTGTCAGCATATTCCTCTATAGCATCCCTTACCGCTTCGCATGGATAATATCCATCCGCGCCAGCGGGTGAAGCAGACAACAGTCTGCCAAGCTGATATCCCAGAAGACTTGCCTGATTGTTCTTTTCTAACAATTTTTTAAAATCTTCTATCCATATTCTCAGTTCCCCGGCATCAACTTTTCCATTCTTCTCAGCCGGACAGAATCTAATTTTATGATATAGTCTGGCTACAATATCTATATATTTCTTTTCTTCCTCCGTAAGCGTTTTTTGCTGATTATCGCCATCTTTCCTAAATACCACAGCTACAAGCTCTGCATAGTTTTCTGGTGATGCCTTGAGAATTTTCTGAAAGCATTTCATATCTGTCCATTGAAGTATATCAAAGAAATGTATCTCTACAGATGCTATTGTTTCGCACCGCTCATCATCATCAATATATTCTTTTTGCAGAACCGCCAATACCTCTTTCAGATAATACGATATATCAGTTATATTCATTCCCACATCCATATCTTTCACCGGCACCAGATAATCATATATCTGCTGTGCAGTGTAATGTTGCTCTGTCATTGCCATATACAAGAGTCTCACATATACTTCCACACTTCCGTATTTCCCACATTCTTCCAACGCCCAGTCATATTGTTTTGGTGCATAATAGCCTGCATTTTCCCAAAATAATCTTTTTATTCGTTCCGGAGCATTAATAATCTGCGGTGTACCATCGCCAGCACATGCCGATTGAAGCCTATATATTCTAGCCATGAACTTATCATCAAATTCCCGTTTTTCCTGCAAATGCATTATATGTTCATACACATCAACGCCACTGTAGGCTAACACACTACAATAATCAAGTGCCATATATCTGTATGCTGGCTGTGCATCATATAGGGCAAGCAATACATTTTCATCGTAGCCCTCACCCCAGTATCTCGCAAGACAGTCTCCAAGTGATGAATGTTTTTCCTTTGCACATATAGCAGCAAGCTTTGAAAGGCTTAAATTCTTCTGCCTGAATTCACTCATCTTTTTCTGAATGATTATCTCTGTCTTTTTCTTATTCTGTTCACGTTCATTGCCTTCTTTGTATGCCACTGGATTAAGCAGAACTCCGTCATTCTGCTGCACAAACAGGTATTCATACTCATATTCCGGCTCTTCTGTGTGTATCTCGTCGAGAAGCTTTTCGTATTGTTTTACCACATTTTCAGGCTGTGCCCAGTCTGCGGTCCTAAAGAACCTGTGTCTGTATATTTTCTTTCTGATGAAGTTTTTTACATGTATTTTTTCTTCATCAGACATCTGCTCTGTTTCATATAGCATATTGTCAATCAGCATTTCTTTAACTGCAGGCGGAATTTCATCAGCTATATTAAGCAGTTTTTCCCAGCGTTCCAGCTTGAAATTAGCCTCACGAATCAGGAGTATCACATATCGTGTCACAGTAACTGCAATATCTTCTGTATCCATCATTTCAGGGGTAACATATTCCCTGTAACGAGGCTTTATAATATCACCAATCATGTTACTGTTATATTGAGGAAGTGACTTATACACATGTTCCCATCCGTTTCTGTCATGTTCAAGAGTCATTCTTGCAGCATTTACTTTCTCATCTGTTGTTCTGAATGCCGACAGATTAAACCAGCTGCATATGACTTTATGTATAGTATCAGCCGGCGTGTTGGATGTATATTTATATGACATGTCATCTATGCGAAGCTGCCATCCAAACGCCCTTGCAGCGTATGGTCTCTGTACAAGCATGGTATCTACGCCCCATAGAATATTTATATATTCATTTTTATCAAACATACGATTATCGCTCTGCTTCTCGAAAAGCTGCAGGAGACCTGTAGGCTTGTCCCACTCATTTTCTAATCTGTCAAGCACTTTAGATGGCGATAATTCACACAGTTCCCTAAAATATGTTGATATGTATTTCCATTGCTGTTCTGTCTTAACATAACCGAGTATCTCCTCAACCATGTTGTCAAGAATTGCCTGTGAACTTCCGTGGTCTTTATGGCACACTTTGATTAGAAGTGTCCTGAGCATCCCCTGTCGTATATTTCCCGACCAGAACAGCTGCTCTCCGTTGAATGTGGCAGCCAGCCTCTCCACAAATGTATATGTGAATAACGCTTCCGATTCATTTAACACATCTATGCATGCCCTCATGAATTTCTTCCAGATTTCACTGTCTGTAGACACGTCCAGATATTCCCATGTATTCTGCACGCTTGCCAGATAGTATTGGCTGGCTCTGCTTCTTTTAACTATATATACAAATGGTTCTTCTCCATCTGCATATTTTCTGACCTGTTCTGTGAAATCATCATACTTAAGACCGCTAAGCTCCTCTATTACTGCTTTATCGCCATCCGCATCTGTCCATTGTCCAACAAGCAGACATGTTATCTTGACGTTATCAGCCAGACCGGCAATCCATTCCGGCTTCTTTAAATATGCACCGTTGAATATTCTTCTTTTCATCGGAATATATAATCCATGCGTCTCACTGACAAGCTCATTAGCCTGGTTAACATCCATTCCTACCCTTCCCAGTGCTCTTCGTATTGTTTCGAGCGTTCTTGGTCTTAATTCTATCTCTTTGTCTGAGAATGATGGCAGCCCGTCTGTGAAGATGAATATGTTAGTGTTATTCTCTATTGACACTATCTCATCTGCATAGAACCACGGTATATATATGTTGCCTGTTCCACCGACTTCTGCCAATCTGTACCAGTCTTTTTTGTTCTTCACAACAAATATCGGTCTTTTCTCCCCGGATTTCCACAGTTCATTGATAATGCAGTATATTGTCTCTTCCTTGCATCTAGCTCTTACACAGACTTTCTCATCATTCTTAACTTCGTTAAATACACTTATGAATTCGTCATCATCTATATCAAAGAAATCTATTCCTATCTTAGGATTGACTGTCTGACGCTTAAGCTGCAGGTCAAGGTCATCTGTCGAGCATATATCCATATGTTTTTCTGCATACACTGCCATCTGGCTGCTGATTTTCTCTAGTTTGCTGATAATCTCCTGTGCTTCCTGCTGCTGTTCTTCGCGCCACTCGCTCTGATAATATCTGTCGTATTTGTCTGGTGCGACCTGTGGCAGCTCATAAAGAACGGCATCTAGTATCCTGTTAGCATACAGACGCTCTTCTTCATGCGGAATCTCATATTCGCTCATAAGGTCTGTAAGCCACTTTTCCAGTCTCGCTTTAAATGTATATCCTGAATCCCTGCTAAGATCTGCCGCAAGCTGGCTAAGGTTCTCTTCTGATAATACATTTGCAATATCAGCTGCTATCTTATCTGCATTAGCCTCGTATCCTGCAAAAAACCTGCTATTATCCACCAGAAGCTTCTTAATTTCATTCTTTTCTTTCATTCTGGCAACGAATCTTTTGCTGGCATCGGTCAGACGACCGGTTGTATTGCTTTCTACCATGTCTTTTATTATGTTTTCTATCATGATATTTCCCTCTCTTCTTTATCTTCCCTCTCTTTTAAAGCAGAAAGAACCCTCCCGGTGAAGTGTACACCGAGAGAGTCCCTTTATTGTTTTCTTATCAGTCTGATTATCCAGAACATCACTCCACCAATCATTCCGCCAAGTGTGTTGTAGCATATATCTGACAGCTGGAATGTACCGAGCCTTAACATCAACTGCAATGTTTCTATTGTAAGCGAGAACAGAAATCCCGCTGCTATCGCATACAACACCGGTCTTTTCACTGCATTTTTCCTGTTCTTTAATACAATCAGAAGCCATGTCCACGGTATAAGCATTATTACGTTCTCAACCGGTTCTGCACTCACTTTTCCTTTGGCATCTGTGAGTGTCCATCCGCCCATTACATCTGACAGCGGATTCATCCACATATTTCTGTTAAGAAGTGTCTTGAACAATATCATCACTGTGAACAAGAACCAGAAGAACAATTCCCGAAAATGTGCATCTTTCTTGAATTTCCCAAGCCATGCCGACATCATCGTTTTGAAGCCTTTTCCCGCTCCGTCCGGCTCATAGCAGTACATATATGCAATTGTAAGTAACAATGCTGACAACAGCGCAAACCAGAATGGTTCGTATAATGTTGTCAGAATGTCGGTTATTACTTTTTTTAACATTTCCTGCATTGTATATCACTCCCAATTATATATTCCAGAAGAACTTATATTCACCTAAAAACATTATGCATGTACACAGTACCCATATATACCCATTTTCTTCGTTCCTGCTTGATTCATTTTGTTCTTCAAGAATTTTTACTAAATCTAATTCATTACTTTGCAATTGATTTATATTTATTTCTTTTAAGCACTCATCAATATACATATCTACATTCATCATATTATCATAATTTAACACATCCGCAACAACTTTATCAAGTTCTGACGTTTCAATTGTGTCAGCATTATCATTCATATTTTTCAAATTCCCCACCAATATATAGCGTTTCCAAATTATGTCCTTCTCTTAATTCTCTATAATTAATTTCTCTAAGCACAATTCATTTTGATTATTTCTGTTATAAGTATATATCACATTCTTGCATTGATACACTCAGAATTGAATTTATAACCACCAATTAAATAACTCCCATAGGTAAAAATATACCCATGGGAGCTGTTTGTTCTTTAAATAATAAAATGAGCAGCGCTATAAGCCGGGTTATGTCAGCATAGCTGTGACGATCATCTATCTAGTCCTGCTGTTACCAGCAGGCTCAAGCGACCTACCTAAAGCTTGGCGGGCAGCCTTTGTAACGCTTTTGTTTGGTCTTGCTTCGGATGGGGTTTACATGTGCCACTGCTGTTACCAGCAATGCGGTAGTCTCTTACTCTGCCTTTCCACCCTTACCACAACTTTCGCCATGGCGGTATATTTCTGTTGCACTGGCCTTGGAGTCGCCTCCACCGGACGTTATCCGGCATCCTGCCCTATGAAGCCCGGACTTTCCTCACCTGCACGAATGCAGCCGCGATCATCTGCGCTACTCATGATATTTAATTGTGATTGCTTTCATATACAAGCTGGTACACTTCTATTCTGAACTGATCTTCCTCACTAATCCCCACAAATCGGCATCCGTAGGTAGTCTCAGCCTCTCCAAGATTCTCCATTCTGATTATCTCAACAACAGCCTCTATACGTTCTTTATTATCAAGAGTGATTACTGTCAAATAATAAGTATTCAGCTCAAACTTACAGTCTGATTTGAATGCTATGCCACCCTTGGATATGTTAATAACATTAACATCCACTGTCTCCCCGGAACATGCAGAAATACGACTTTCATCAAGCTTTTTCAAAGAAATAATAACATCAACATCAGTTCTTCTTGATTGTCTTCTCTCAACTTTGACCATGATTATCCTCTATTCCGAGCAGCCTCTTATCTGTTCATGTTTACTTAATCTATCTAATGATATCATTAACCTTTAAGAAGTTCAAATATATTTTTTGAATTATTTAATGAACATAGCATCTCCAAAGCTGAAGAATCTGTATTTTTCCTGCACAGCAACCTCATAGGCATGAAGCACATGCTCTCTTCCAGCAAGTGCTGATACCAGCATAACAAGTGTTGATTCTGGAAGATGGAAGTTAGTTATAAGACAGTCTATAGCCTTAAATTTATATCCCGGATATATGAATATCTCTGTCCATCCACTCTTAGCTGGAATTGTTCCATCTTCAAGTGCAACTGACTCAAGAGTTCTTGTACTTGTTGTTCCAACAGCAATTACCCTGCCGCCATTCTTTCTTGTATTATTAATCATATCAGCAGCTTCCTGTGTAACAACATAGAATTCTGAATGCATATGATGATCAAGAATATTTTCTACCTTAACTGGTCTGAATGTTCCAAGTCCCACATGAAGTGTAACTCTGGCTATATTTACCCCCATAGCTTTGATTTTTTCAAGAAGTTCTGTTGTAAAATGTAATCCGGCAGTAGGCGCTGCTGCAGAGCCTTCATGCTTTGCATATACTGTCTGGTATCTGTTCTTATCTTCAAGTTTATGTGTTATATATGGAGGAAGTGGCATCTGTCCGAGTTCATCAAGAATCTCTTCAAATATTCCATCATATGTGAACTGGATAAGTCTGTTTCCTTCTTCAACTATATCAATAACCTCTCCTATAAGCTTGCCTTCGCCAAAACTTATCTTAGCACCAACCTTAGCCTTCTTTCCCGGCTTAACAAGAACTTCCCATGTATCCTGTCTGTCTTCAAGTCTTTTAAGAAGAAGCACTTCAATAGCAGCTCCTGTATCAACTTTAGTACCTATAAGTCTTGCTGGTATTACCTTAGTGTCATTAACAACAAGACAGTCACCTGGCTTAAGATAATCTACGATATCTCTGAATATCTTATGTTCAATTTCTCCTGTTTCTTTATCAAGCACCATAAGTCTTGAACTTGATCTGTCAGACAAAGGATCCTGCGCAATAAGTTCCTCTGGCAGATCATAATAAAAATCATGTAAATCCATGTACTACTCCTTTCAAAGCAAAGGGGCGGCGCCACACGCCGCCCCTTTATCGACCACTGCAACATCCGGGTCTGTATTACTTTCTAAGCTCGATTCCGTCAGCCTCAAGGTCCTTGAATATCTTCTCCATTACTGGTGTGATGTCCTTGTCCTCAAGTGTTCTGTCCTTAGCTCTGAATGCGATTGAGTAAGCAACTGACTTGAAGCCTTCCTTAATCTGGCTTCCTTCGTAGATATCGAAGAGGTTGTAGCTCTCTAATATCTTGCCACCGCGCTTTTCAATAATCTTCTCAACTTCACCAACTGGAAGTTCCTTAGGCATTACCATACTGATATCTCTTGTTACAGCTGGGAACTTTGCAATTCCTGTGAACTTCTTATCGAAGCTTGCCATTTCTGTAACTGTTGGAATATCAATAACAACAATATATGTTCTCTCACCGATTGAGTAAGTATCGGCAACATCCGGATGAAGTTCTCCGATGTAACCAATCTTCTTATCAGCGTAATATACATCAGCCTGACGGCCTGGATGTAAGAATGGAATACCAGCCTTAGCATCATATGTTGGCTTCTTCTTCATTCCAATCTTCTCAAGGAATTCTTCAATAACACCCTTCATTGAGTAGAAGTCAACACTGCCGAAAGCTCCAAGTGTGAATTCAACTCTTTCATCCGGAAGCTCGTTAACATCATCTGCTGCAAGGTAAACCTTAGCTAATTCATATAACTTAACATTCTTGTTTCTTCTGTTATAGTTAGTAGACAATGATGTAAGCATTCCGTGGATTGGAAGTGTTCTCATAACTGAGAAATCCTCTCCTAATGGGTTAGAGATTACAACTGTCTTTCTGTATACAGAATCAGCAGGAAGCTTTAACTTATCGAATACCTTAGGGCTCTCAAATGAGTATGTCATAGCCTGTGAGAATCCTGTAAACTGGGCAACCTCAGAAGCTGCATCTTCAATGCTCTGCTCAAATGAAATCTTACCCATTGTTGTCTCTCCCTTAGGAAGAGTTGTAGGAATGTTGTCATATCCGAAGAATCTTGCAACTTCCTCTGCTATATCAGCATCTCTGTTAAGATCCTGTCTGAATGTTGGAATGATAAGCTCATTAGTGTCTTTATCATATTCAACTTCAAGTCTTTCAAAGTAAGAAAGCATATCATCATCTGATACATCAGTACCAAGTAAAGCGTTGTATTTAGCTGGCTCAAATGGAAGTCTCTTCTTAGTTACAGGATCAGGATATACATCAACTGCACCACCTACAACATCACCTGCATCAAGCTCCTCGATAAGCTGGCATGCTCTGTTAATAGCTTCCATAGCATTCTCTGGGTCAAGTCCCTTCTCGAACTTACCAGATGCGTCTGTTCTTAAACCAATCTTCTTAGTTGTCTTTCTTATGTTAGTTCCGTCAAATGTAGCTGCTTCGAAAAGCATTGTCTGGACATCATCAGTAATCATTGAATTCTCGCCGCCCATGATACCTGCGATACCAACTGGCTTCTCACCATCACAGATAAGAAGTGTCTGTGCGTCAAGAGTTCTCTCCTGTCCGTCAAGTGTTACGAACTTTTCGCCATCAGTTGCTGTTCTTACAACAATCTTGTGACCTGCAATAGTATCATAGTCATATGCATGCATTGGCTGACCATATTCTTCCATAACATAGTTAGTGATATCAACGATGTTGTTGATTGGTCTGATACCTGCTGTCATAAGTCTTTGCTGCATCCACTTTGGAGATGGAGCAAGTCTGATATTCTTAACAACTCTTGCAACATATCTTGAGCAAAGCTCTTTAGCTTCAATATCAACTGAAACCATTGTGTTAACATCCTCATCGTTACCTGTCTTAGTAACAACCGGTGGATTGAAAGGCTTTCTGAATGTAGCAGCAGCCTCTCTTGCGATACCGATAACGCTGTAGCAGTCTACACGGTTATTAGTAATCTCATATTCAAATACTGTATCATTAAGTCCTAAGTACTCTACCGCACTTGAACCAACAACAGCATCATCTCCAAATATATATATTCCTTCCTCTGGTGCATCCGGGAAGAATTCTCTTGAAGAACCAAGTTCCTCGATAGAGCACATCATACCGCATGACTCTACGCCTCTTAGCTTGCCCTTCTTAATCTTAATTCCGTCTTCTGGAAGTGCGCCGCCGTCATGTCCTCCGGCAACTTTACCTCCGTCTAATACTACAGGAACCTTCTGTCCGCTTGAACCAACTTCAATGTTAGGTGCACCTGTTACAATCTGGACATTCTCGCTGCCAACATTAACCTGGCATATAACAAGCTTGTCTGCATCAGGATGTCTCTCAACTGAGAGAATCTGTCCAACTACGATTTTATCAAGGTTCTTGTCAAATGCATTGAAACACTCTACCTTAGTTCCTGAAAGTGTCATTGCATCTCTGAATTCCTGATCTGTACACTCAAGACCTGGAACCATTGCTTTTATCCAATTTAATGATGTATTCATATCGTCATTCTCCTTAAATATACTTTATCTTATTCCAGTCATTAGGCCACTATATGAATCGATTTAGAACTGCTTTATAAATCTGATATCGTTCTCATAAAGAAGTCTCATGTCATCGATTTCGTACTTAAGAAGAGCAACTCTCTCAAGTCCTACACCAAAGGCAAATCCTGTATATTCTTCCTTATCAATTCCGCAAAGCTCGAATACATGTGGGTGAACCATTCCACAACCGAGGATTTCAATCCATCCCTCGCCCTTGCAGAAACGGCATCCTTTACCACCACATTTGAAACAGCTTACATCCATCTCGGCACTAGGCTCAGTGAATGGGAAATGATGTGGTCTGAATTTAACTTTAGTATCAGGTCCAAAAAGCTCCTTAGCGAATTCTGCTAAAGTTCCTTTAAGGTCTGCAAATGTGATTCCCTTATCAATTACAAGACCTTCTACCTGATGGAAGCATGGTGAATGTGTAGCATCAACTTCATCTGCTCTGTATACACGTCCTGGAGAAATCATTCTGATAGGGAGCTTGCCCTTCTCCATAACTCTTGCCTGAACAGGGGAAGTCTGTGTACGGAGTACTATCTTATCATTGATGTAGAATGTATCCTGTTCATCCTTAGCCGGGTGGTTAGCTGGTATATTAAGTGCCTCAAAATTGTAGTAATCATACTCAACTTCTGGTCCGTCAACTACTTCATAACCCATTCCGATGAATATCTTCTGGATTTCCTCTAATGCAAGTGTATTAGGATGCTTATGTCCTAACTCATCCCTCTTAGATGGAAGAGTAACATCTATTACTTCACTCTTTAACTGAAACTCTCTCTTCTTGGCAGCTAATTCTGTCTTAGCCTTTTCTAATACTTCTTCAATTGCCTGTCTTGTCTCATTAACAATCTGACCAACCTTAGGTCTGTCTTCTGGTGCAACATCCTTCATACCTTTAAGTACTTCTGTAAGTTCACCCTTCTTTCCAAGGAAAGCGACTCTGATATCATTCAGCTTATCAAGCGAATCAGTTTCATTAATCTGTGCTAAAGCTCTTTCTCTAATTGCTTCAAGTCTTTCTTTCATCCTTATAGCCTCCATACTTCTTTCGCTTTTTATCAATTATCTGCGTAAAAAGCCACTGTTAATTGTAACATATCGTTTTAAATTTGCAACCCATGATGTTAGTTTTGCGTCTATTGCCTGATTAAACTGTGTAAGATTACCGTCGCCCTTGAGTCTGTCTATATCTTCAAGTTCTCTGTATTCATCACAGTATCTTGCATTATCCATAAGAGTCTCTAACTCTCTCTGTACAACATACTCATCTTCCTGCACATCCACATTGACCGGCTCTTTGTCCTTCTTAGCCATAATAGACGCGGCTATGCTGCATTTTTTTGATTCCTCATGCTGACCCAGTCTGTAAGCCTCGTTATAATACTCCACTGCCTTTTCATACATGAACATTCTTGCATATGAAGTGCCAAGATTATGATATACTTTGGCATAATCTGCTGCCAGCAGGTCTTTTCCCTTATAGTCCTTTATAATTGACTCATAACAGCTGATTGCAGCAAAATAGAAATCCGCATTAAGATAACCGTCGCCTCTCGCCTTAAGTCTCTCACACACTCTCTGTTTTCCAAGTGTGTTAAGAATCTCCTTAATCTGTTCTATCTCTGCAACAGAATAATAATCTATTGACTTAAGAATAGTCACAAGTATCTGTGCAAGCGGAGCACCCGATTCCTTAAGCTTCTTAACTCTTGCTGCAAGCTCACCTTCACCCGCAGCCTGCAGAAATTCTATAAGGTTATCGTCTATCAGGTCCTGCCCAATCAGGTATATATTATTGTATATGTAGTAACAGAGTTCTTCGGCTGAATACAGCTTTATATCAGTCTGTAGTGTGACATATGGCTTATCAGTTCTCTGACCCCTGCACAATATTATTTTCCCCATTGTATTCTCCATTCTGCAATGTTTTTCACATTTATCAGCTTCTTAATGTTAGTTCCCTGTGTATTACTTTACCTGAACTCTTCACAAATTCTCCGAATCCAAGGTCTTTAATTGTAATATTACATCTGTCTGCATCCATGAATTCCACATGTATTGATATTCTCGTTGTTCTGCCTTCCCTGAATGGAATCTCACTTATATCCACAACCTCATCATAACTTGTGTTGTCTGTGGTAAGCACTTTGAAAGTAATACTTCTTATATCTTCAAGTATGCACTCAATTGTACGCCCGGCTAAAGTCCAGTTAACGCCCGGTCTTACCATTCTGAATCTCATAGGCTTTCCATATGATGATATGTCAATTTCTATACCACATTTGACATGGTTATCAAGAAGCACGACGACATTCCTGAATATCTCAGGTCGTAACATATCAATAGCCGCAAAGCATGCACCTCTTGCAAAAAGATTCTGTCCTACAAATGCTTTTCTTCTTGTAACCATAAGCTTGGCGAATCTTTCCGGCAGCTTTTCAATGTCGAATCCCTCGCCGGTAAGATACGCAGCTGACACCCGCCTCCTTGCAAAGTAATCTTCTGCAAATGTGCATAATTCATTCTCAGCCCCGTCAATATTCTTACTTCCGTATACTTCTTTTAATACATCCGATGTATATCCTGTATGCTCCTGCAGAAGATAGCTTGTATTGTCACTCTTTCTTATGGCAAGATGGTCACACTTTAGTCCCTCCTGCGTATAATCCATAAGCACAACTCCCATGGAATGAAGTTCACTTTTCTGTTTATATGCATAATATGCAAAACTCTCAACCCTGCTTAATATCTGCCAGTGTCCTTTCACAGCACCACATTTTTCAAGTTCTGCCATCACCGCTGCAATATCATCCCCATTGTAATCAGCAATTGTCACACATATGCTTTTAATCTGTGACTCTCCTGTGGCACGCATGCACTCGGCAATAACATTAATAAGATTAGTCTTCTCATGCGAATCTTCTGTAAGCTTTACAGACTGGACACTGCCAGAATTATGCGAATATACACTTGCCTGAATTCTTGTCCCGCTCAGGTCTATTCCTGCTATAAGCCCTCTCTCCTTATCCATATCTGTTATCCTCATTTCGCAATTGTAAACATTTCTCTTGTAACGTATTCCTCGACACTATAGCTGTGCATCTGTTTCTTAAGGGCAGCAAGCTCGTGCTGCTGTCTGCTTACAAGGCACTCATTGAGCATGTCTGTGCGTCCTTGCGTATTCTCTCCAGATACATCTTTGAATTCATACACTGCCGGCTGCATGTCATTATCTTCATTATTGACTGAAAATGTGTACTCAAGAACATCTCCATAGAACAGATGGAATCTGCATGTGAATATGCCCCATTCGTTGGATTTCATAACCTGTGTAAGCCTGTCGCCTCCGTTAATTGTGTACGATATTGTAACCTTATCTGCCGGAGCTGATATGTATTCAATAATTGTAAGTCCCTGCATATTATAAGGAATATCAAGCACTCCCTTAAATTTCTTATAGAAGCTGTATATTCTGTCATTTTCACACAATTCATTAAGAACTGTCTGTGCAAGCTCTCTTTCGCTGTCATCTTCTTTAAGTGCCAGCGGATTCTTGGAGATGTTCTTAAGCCATGCCACATAACAGCACTCTGGCAGACCATACCCCTCTTTCATATATTCCTCTATAACACGGAATACTATGTCATTCGCTTTCTTCTGCCTGAGAAGATAGAATTGTGAATTGTATGAAAGATATGCTTTAACTATCAATTTGTCAGGCATTTTACTGTAATAATCTGTGAATACTTCTGTCAATCTTCCTGTATGAACGCCCGTGTACATCATCTGTGCAAGAAGTCTCTCGGACATATGCGATACATTTACACCATAATTAATAGCGGCTTTCCACACATTGTACATCTCGTCATTCGTTCCATTGAAATAATCGGACATATATGCAAGAACAGGTTCATTATATATGTGCTGTCCAAATACATACGCTGTAACATCGTCAAGCACTTTGTTATGTTCATCCGACACATTAGTAAGTATGTAATCTGCCATCTTAAGAAGCCTGGCAGGAGCCGCCTTGCAGCATCCATACCTGCTTACAAGTTCAAAGCTCTGTGAATACATTCCTGCCTCTGTAAGTGTCTCTATAAGTCTTTGCGCATCCTTGTCTGAAAGGTCATCTGTATCCACGCTGACATATTCGTGCCAGAAATCATTATCCTTGTAATATGTGTAATAATATTCTATCATCCATGAATTAATCTGATATCTGTAAGCACTGCTTATATTGTCAGACTTCTTGATACATTTGTAATAGTCTAATAATTCAGGAGTATATTCTGACTTCTTATGCATGTCGTTAATGCGGCTCATGATAATTCCATCATTATCCATGCCATATTCAGCTGCCGCGCCAAACACTTCTTCATATTGCCCTGCATCGAATACTTTCTCTATCTCGTAATCGATAGTATCTTTCCTGATAACTCCATCGCTGCATTCAAATGTTATCTCACAGTCACCTGCATACATGCATATATATGCAATTTTTTCAGAAAGTTCATACACCGTCTCTTCTGCAAACTCAGGGTGTCTTACATGTACTCTGCTCACCACATCACTAAAGCATCGTACCCTGTGCATATATGGCATCCTGCTTATGAAGCTGCCTGTCTCCTTGCTAATGAGCTGTGTCTTTAGCAGTGCCTTATAAAGCACTGCCAGATTATCACTTATCTTTCCGTCTTTCAGCTGCTCATACACGAATATCTCTATATTTCTGTCATATCCTTCATAGATGTTCTTATAATATGAATCCCTGCCTGTCACAATATTTGCATATAAAAATGCTTTATCTGAATCTGACAGTATATTATCATATGCAAAGTACATAAGAACTATCTTAGGGAGCTGTCTTTCTATGTTTTTTGGCATGCTCGCTATGTAGAACTCATATAAACGGGTTATTCTCAAACCTCTTAACACACCTTTTTCATATATTTCAAAACAGTTGTCACCTGTCATTCCCATTCTTATCATCTGGGTCACAAGCACTGTTAATATTTCATCTTTATCAAACTGCTCATATAATTTCTTAAGGATAATGAGCGTATTAATACTAATGTTCTTCTCATTAGCTGCAACATCTGCAATCTGCATTGCAAGCTTTTCAGTTATAATGCCATTCTTACAGCCGTAATTAATCACACGCATTTCAAACTGGTTAAGGACTCTTAGTAATACCGGCTGTGCATTAATTATATTAAGTGCCTCTATATACATTACAGGACTTGTACAGCCTATATTGACAGTATCTTTAATTCTTATTAGTTTAATGCTCTTGTTGCTTTCTGAATCAGGGCCAAGGTAGAACAATATCCACAGTACTCTGTATGTATCATATCCGTTCTCATAGAACTTCTTAACCTGCGAATATACCTGTGCTGTGTATTCTTCTTCCTTTACCATCAGTGTTGAGACATACAGGAAATAACAGTATAATTCTACATTATCGCCTATCCTTCCCATTATATCTTTCTTAAATCCGTCAAATATCTGGACTGCGCTCTCTTCCCGTCCTGACATGGCAAGAAGCTGGACCTGTACAAGGTCATAGAACGGATCCTGTCCTTTTATTCCTCTTATGCGGTCTACTATCTGCATTGATGATGAAAGCCATTTTTCTTTCTTTATCTTTTTCATTCTGAAATCAAGATAAAGCTTTGTAAGCTTATATTCTGCCTGTCTTTCTTCCCCTCTTACCTCAAACTCTTCACCAGCAGCTTTAGAAGCAACAGCACTTACCTTTACTTTAAGATGCTGTGTATAGCTGTCAACATGAATATATCCATAATTATTGCCTGCGTGCATCTTTGCCGGATTAATTATGTAATTAATATCCAGTCTGTCGCCTGCAAAATCATCTGTCGATATATCATTTTTCTCTAATTCGATAAATTCTGCATCTGCATATATATGAATCTGTGTCAGCTCCGTGCCGCTCTTTTTAAGCTCAAATCCATATTTTTCAGGCTCTTCTTTCTTCGTAACTGTATTCTCATCATTATCTATTGTAAGAACTACAGCCTCCTCTTTAGCATGCACATTATCAGCATGTTCTGTTTCATAGACATCATTCGTGGCATCATTAGCAGAGCTGTCCTCTGCAGCCGCATCACTCATGGTAGTCATGGTAGTCTGCTCTTCACTGCATGACAGCTTTGGTATATTAATAATTGAACTGCCTCTTGAAAGTCTGTTTATGAAATCTCTCATTGCAAACTATGCCTCCGACTTAATCTTCTCCAAATGTTTCTTAATATCCTTCTCATATCCCATATCGCCTGGCTCATAGAATTTTTCATTCACATAAGCATCCGGAAGATACTGCTGTCTGACATAATGATTAGGATAATCATGTGCATATAAGTATCCTACTCCGTGTCCTAATTTGGCACTGCCCTTATAATGGGCATCCTGCAAATGTACAGGAACCGGTGCAGTCTTTGAATTCTTAACAACATCCATTGCTTTATCAATTGCCTTGATACATGAATTGCTCTTAGGTGCTGTTGCAATATAAAGTGCAGCCTGACTAAGTATAATTCTCGCCTCAGGCATGCCAATACGCTCAACAGCCTGTGCCGCAGCAACTGCAACCTGCAGTGCATTCGGGTCAGCATTACCGACATCCTCACTTGCACATATCATTATTCGCCTTGCAATGAATTTGATGTCTTCACCTGCATACAGCATCTTTGCAAGATAATAGCTTACTGCATCAGGGTCTGAGCCTCTCATGCTCTTAATAAATGCTGATATTGTATCGTAGTGGTTGTCACCCTCTTTATCATATCTTACCGAACGCTTCTGGATGCATTCCTGTGCTGTTGCAAGGTCTATATGTATAACTCCATCCTCTGACCTGTCTGTTGTGAGTATTCCAAGTTCAATGGCATTAAGTGCATTTCTCGCATCTCCATTGGATATATCTGCAAGAAATTCAAGTGCATCATCGTCTATTGCTGCATTGTAGCTTCCCATGCCCTTCTTCTCATCATACACAGCACGCTTTATTATTGTCTTGATATCGTCTTTCTCAAGTGGTTTTAATTCGAATATTATTGACCTTGAAATCAAAGCTCCATTTACTTCAAAGTACGGATTCTCTGTCGTTGCACCAATAAGAATTATTGTTCCGTCCTCAACAAATGGCAGAAGATAATCCTGCTGCCCCTTATTAAAGCGGTGAATCTCGTCTACAAAAAGGATAGTCTTTCTTCCATACATTCCAAGATTGTCTTTCGCCTTGGCAACAACCTCTTCCATATCCTTCTTTCCGGCAACTGTGGCATTAACCTGGTTGAACTCTGCACTTGTTGTATTGGCAATTATCCTTGCTAAAGTTGTCTTCCCTGTTCCCGGCGGACCATAGAATATTACTGAGCTAAGCTTATCAGCTTTAATTGCCCTGTAAAGCAGCTTGTCCTTCCCGATTATATGAGACTGTCCTACCATTTCATCGAGTGTTTCCGGTCTTAATCTCATAGCCAGCGGAGATTCCGTATTCTTATTGTTTTCACGCATATATTCAAATAAATCCATAACTTATACCTGTCTTAATACATTTGCAATTATCTTAGTTCCGTGCCAATCCACAGTCTTTCAACGTAGCCTATCTGGCTGCTGTTATTTCCTTTCAGCGTATTAGAATAAAGAATATTATCAGCATCATACGCATAGATCCGGTTCTTGTAAAAATATGTTCCCTCTGTATCTGTAACTGCCTCTGATTCCAGAATTGCAACAGCTTTGCTCTTAATGTTATCCATATAGAACTGCCTGCCGCCTGAAACGTATGTCAGAGCCTTACTTTTATTATACACTTTAGATAATGAACCTGCATTAACATCTGACGCAATGTCTGTAATCTTGTTGTTATCAACTACACGGAGCTGTCCTTTCGCATTAACATACACTATCTGACCATCTGATGAATTATATATGTAATTCTTTTCCTTAGTCATAGAATCAACATCGACATACTCACTCACTTTAGTTTCTTTGATAAGTGCTGATGTCATTGATGTACCTGAAATTCTGTATATAAGCGAATTGTCTCTATCAAATACATAATCTGCATCATTGTCTGTCTTCTTGTCTATCTTATACGCAGATGCATCTTTGCATGAGTAATAATATACTCCATCACTCTTAGAATACAGCAATGTATCCACATCTTTTCTTGTGTTAAGGCTGTCTGCATTCGCTGTATACACACCTGTCATGTTCTCTGACACCGGCCATAACTGCATAACTGCATCTGCAACTGAAACCGGCTTTTCTTTTTTCTCATAATCATATGTATACAATGAGCCTGCATTAGTAAGACATACTATCAGATGCTTTGACTCATACACATATGCCTTATTAAGATTACCCTCTATAAGAGTTGTCTGTGCTTCTGCGTGTTTCTTGACTTCCTTAATACTGCTCATAGCAAGGCTTGTTCCATTAGTAGAACCCTCGTCATTAATAATATTAATATTCGTGTATATAACAAGACCGTCATCAGATATATACATTATCTCTTTCTGCAGATTATCTTCTGACACTAGGACACATTCATCCTTGTTCCATATGTACATTGAATATCTGCCAGACGAGTTAGACTCATCATATGTTACTGTAACGAAATACTTTCCGTCATCACTCGCAACACTTAAGATATTCTTTTCTGAATCTATCTGTTCCGGCCACTGTGGTGTATAGAAGGTCTTGCTGTCTGCTGCAAATATTGCATTGCTTTCATCACACACATAATTGCTGTCCAACCCTGCTATATCATATATCTTTCCGTTATAGCTTACATAAAGAGCATAATTCTTCTTAGTTGCAAGCTTGTATATTCCAAATGCTGCTGCACCAACAAGCAATACTGCTATCAGCGCTGCCGCTATCATTTTCATTCTTTTGTTAATCTGACGTCGTGCAATTCTTATCTGTGGCTTTTCCTGATTATCATTTCTGCCGCCACCTGCTTTGCCAACGTTCTGCTTTCTGTTATCCGCTTTACTTCTGTTCTGGCTCTGCTTCTTATTGCCTGTTTTGCCGCTGCTTTGCTTCTTACTTTCTGTCTTGTTTCTACTCTGCTTCTTTATCGCCTGCACGCGTTTTGCTAATGCCTGTCCATAGTCACTCTGTGATTCCTCTTTTTTATCAGAAGAAGCAGACCTCTCTTTCAAAGCCTGCTTCTCCTCATATGCTTTTCTTCTGGCAAGATAATCACTGTTGTTAACTAATATAACAGGTCCATCACATCTCGGACACTGACTGCCCTCATATTCCTGACCACATTTAGTACACAGCATAATTCTTTCCTTTTAATTATCGATTTAAATTCTGTTCTTTTATTAATTAAAATCTGAACTTATCTTCAAAATATGCCTTAAGATCTGCTATCTTTATTCTTTCCTGCTGCATTGTATCTCTGTCTCTTACAGTTACAGCACCATCTTCTTCTGAATCGAAATCATATGTGATACAGAATGGAGTACCAATCTCATCCTGTCTTCTATATCTCTTTCCGATATTACCTCTGTCATCAAACTCACAGTTGTAATACTTAGAAAGTTCTGCAAATATCTTTTCTGCACCTTCATTTAACTTCTTAGAAAGTGGAAGAATACCAATCTTAACTGGTGCTAATGCTGGGTGGAAATGAAGAACTGTTCTTACATCTCCTCCTTCAAGCTCCTCCTCATCATAAGCTGAGCAAAGGAATGCTAATGTTACACGGTCCGCACCAAGTGAAGGCTCGATAACATATGGTATATACTTCTCCTTAGCTTCATCATCAAAGTATGACATATCTTCACCAGATACTGTCTGATGCTGTGTAAGGTCATAATCTGTTCTGTCAGCGATACCCCAGAGTTCGCCCCATCCGAATGGGAAGAGGAATTCGATATCTGTTGTTCCCTTAGAGTAGAAGCAGAGTTCTTCTGGTGAATGATCTCTTGCTCTCATCTCATCTTCTTTCATTCCTAATGCCTTAAGCCAGTCGATACAGTACTGTCTCCAGTATGTGAACCACTCAAGATCTGTTCCAGGCTTGCAGAAGAACTCTAATTCCATCTGCTCGAACTCTCTTGTTCTGAATGTGAAGTTACCTGGTGTAATCTCATTACGGAATGACTTACCAATCTGTCCGATACCAAAAGGTACTTTCTTTCTTGATGTTCTCTGAACATTCTTGAAGTTAACGAAGATACCCTGAGCTGTCTCTGGTCTTAAATATACTGTGTTCTTGGCATCCTCAGTTACACCCTGGAATGTCTTAAACATAAGGTTAAACTGTCTGATATCTGTGAAGTTATGCTTTCCACATGAAGGACAGCAGATATTCTTCTCATCGATGAAATTCTTCATCTGCTCCTGTGTCCATCCATCAACTGAGCCTTCAAGTTCATATGAATTCTCGTCTGCCCAGTCTTCTATAAGTTTATCTGCTCTGAATCTCTCATGACATTCCTTGCAGTCCATTAATGGATCAGAAAATCCACCAAGATGACCTGATGCTACCCAAGTCTGTGGGTTCATAAGAATTGCACAGTCAACACCAACATTGTATGGGCTTTCCTGTACGAACTTCTGCCACCATGCCTTCTTAACATTGTTCTTTAACTCAACACCAAGGTTACCATAATCCCAAGTATTAGCTAATCCACCATAGATTTCAGAACCTGGGTAAACAAATCCTCTTGCCTTAGCTAAAGAAACAATTTTCTCCATTGTCTTTTCCATAATAATATAATCCTCCTAAAGGCAACAGCCTGACTACATCGAACTGCATCGGCTGCTACATAATCTTAATTATTTTATAACATTTAGTGCTGATTAGCAAGAGGTTGA
>OBAB01000545.1_pt1 | contig 24252 bp, 28 predicted proteins | sample 1516501 | NCBI WGS metagenome assembly OBAB01 (sample SAMEA2579906, study PRJEB22360) | human gut metagenome
ACCTATATCCCCACCGGCGAGGGCTGGCTCTACTGCGCTGTTGTGAAAGACCTTTGCACAAAGCAGATCGTCGGCTACGCCTTCTCCGACCGCATCGACACAAATCTCACCCTCGCCGCCCTTTGCATGGCCGTCCGGCGCCGCAAGCCTCTGCCCGGCCTCATCTTCCACTCCGACCGCGGCGTCCAATACGCCGCCTACGCTTACCGTCAGCGTCTCGCCAGTCTCGGCATCCGGCAAAGCATGTCCCGCAAGGGCGATCCCTATGACAACGCCGTGGCCGAAAACTTCTTCAGCTGCCTCAAGTGCGAGTGCGTCCATCTGCGCCATTTCGCCTCAAGGGCACATGCCATGGCAGACGTCTTCGCTTATATCGAGACTTTTTACAATCCGGTGCGCCCGCATTCCTCTATTGGCTGGCGTCCTCCGGATGCCTTTGCGCGTGCCTTGTCTGAGCATCCCGCCGCCTGACTGTGATACGACAAGATATCCTGCGTTTCTTTCTGTTTTTTCTTCATTTTTACTGTCCACGAAACCGGGAAGGGCACACCTATATCCCCACCGGCGAGGGCTGGCTCTACTGCGCTGTTGTGAAAGACCTTTGCACAAAGCAGATCGTCGGCTACGCCTTCTCCGACCGCATCGACACAAATCTCACCCTCGCCGCCCTTTGCATGGCCGTCCGGCGCCGCAAGCCTCTGCCCGGCCTCATCTTCCACTCCGACCGCGGCGTCCAATACGCCGCCTACGCTTACCGTCAGCGTCTCGCCAGTCTCGGCATCCGGCAAAGCATGTCCCGCAAGGGCGATCCCTATGACAACGCCGTGGCCGAAAACTTCTTCAGCTGCCTCAAGTGCGAGTGCGTCCATCTGCGCCATTTCGCCTCAAGGGCACATGCCATGGCAGACGTCTTCGCTTATATCGAGACTTTTTACAATCCGGTGCGCCCGCATTCCTCTATTGGCTGGCGTCCTCCGGATGCCTTTGCGCGTGCCTTGTCTGAGCATCCCGCCGCCTGACTGTGATACGACAAGATATCCTGCGTTTCTTTCTGTTTTTTCTTCATTTTTACTGTCCACGAAACCGGGAAGGGCACACCGAGCCGGTTCGGAAGATAGTCGCTGAGCCATGTACCGCCAAATTGTGCATGCGTCCGAAGACGCCACAGCGCCAACCGCCCTGTATCCAATTCGATTCCGTCCATCATGAACAGCAGATTGGTACACCCCTCATGCTCAAATGCGTATATTTCTTTAAAGTGCGCCCCATTTTGCAATATTTTTTCTTCTGCCAACATTTGATGGATGCCATCTTCCCATTCCCGAAGATCTCCGCCGCAGCCCTGAAGCACCAAACTTTCACGGTCCTGCATTTTCTTAAGGTCCTCTGCCGAAATTTTCTGTATCATCTGTTTTCCCTCCCCTGTTTTTTATGACGGCGGCAGTGTGTCCGGTTCCACCAAATGCAAGTCGGCTGCATAGGCGGGCTGGGTCAGGCGGACATAGATATCAAGCTGTTCTCCGCTCAGGCGGTACAGCGTCCGGCATGCATCACACAGGTCCGGCCAGAACGCGGACACTTTGTCCGGTTCCCACTGCAATGCCTGCAGCAGATCCTGAACGTCCCGGACGTCCAAACTGGCTGTGCTGTAGGCCTGCGGCGTCAGCATCCCCAGCAGCGCCAGCAGCTGCCGGATATATGCGCCAAGCGCCGCCCACAGCTCCGGTTTTGTGCGCAGCGCGGAATCCACGCTCTCGAAATGGCCTGTATCGCATGCGGATTCCACCCGGCAGATGCATTCTTCCAGCACACGGCTTTTTTCGTGGATCGTGTACAGCACATCCACATTACGGATACTCTTCACTCATTGCTCTCCCTTCTTCTTTGGCATACTTGTTCTCAGGCATGTACCATCGCTGAACCGGCACAGAAAACCATGCCGGGCCAGCCTGCAGCTTTCACACTGCGGTTCACTTTCCACACGCGGGATATCCGGCCCGATGACACGGCCCAGCGGCAGAATACAGCAGCTTGTCGGCCGTGTCCTCGACCGACCTTTCCCATATGGATATTTCAGAATTTTCACCTCCCGTTTAACGCAAAAAAGCGGGGAGCGTCTGGCTCTGCTGCCAATTGCTCCCCGCTTTTGCTTTGCGTATTTTGTGATCGTGTGTGCCCTCCTTCCCCCTGATCTGTTTATGCAGACAGCCCCGCGAAAATATTTTCGCGGGGCTGTTACATCAGCATTTGTCCAAACGGCATACCAAATAATTCTTCCGGTGACCATACGAAAGTGAAGTTCACGCTTTCCAAGTTACTGCAGCAGCGATTCAGAAAGCCAGTGTCGTCTTTCATGCGCTGCATCAAATCATCGATTTCTTCCGGTGAGGCTCTCATGGATTCGCCTTCGCCATAAAGATAGGCTTCAGCACGAACCGACACTTCGGTTTCCTCACTGATAAAGTACATTAAATCGTCGAATTCACTCCAGCCTTCCAGGTCGTCGTATTCTCTCGGGATTCCTCCGACGAGAAGTTCGATTTCATCTTCGCCTGCGGTGACCGTCACCGCAGAAAACAATAAAGCCATTTTTACGTCCCTCCCAGTCTTTCATTCAAATCTGTTTTTATTTACATTTGCCGCTTCATGCAATTCACCTCCGTCGTTTTTGTAAACACAACCAATACCACAATGACAGCGGAAAGTCTATCAGAATATTTACCGGGGGTACTCAGGTCATCTGCATATCAAATTGCGGCTCCGGGGACTCCATGATCTGTTCCAAATGCCGCGGGTCTACGATGGCCTCGCTTTCGTTCCTGCCAGTGAACAGGGCCAGGATGTGTTCCTTCCGAATCTGCGCCTCATACACCGTTCCGTCCTCACCGAAGCGGTGGGCGAACCTGTCCGCCGTTTTCCGATCCAGTGTCCAGGACAGCGCCCTGATATTTTTGGCGTTGTAGGGGGTAACGCCCCGATAGACCGTCACTGTATCCTCCAGCGCCTGGTGTGCGGTGCGTTCCTCCTCATCCATCAGGAACTCCGGAGAGGCAGATCGGAACAAGGCCACCAGTTCTCGTTTGCTCACATTGCAGTCCTGATTGGGGCATTCCTCCTGGGTCCAGGCGATGGATAAGAGCTGCCCCAGATCCTTCTCCGAGAGATCAGAGGCGGCAAACTTGATAAAAGTCAGATAATAGGGCGGGTTGAGCAGTACGAAAATCTGATGGACATTTTCGGCGCTGTCGATCTGCTCTCCAACCTTTCTGCGCCATCTTGTGCAGTTATCCGAATTGTTGATCAGGTCGACCATGGAGAGGCTCCCATCCTCATTCCGAAGCGCGGAGATCCCGGAGTTCGTGAAGGGGTGGCTGACGATCACCGGGGAGAGCGCGGTCTCCTGAATCTGCACATCGAGGAGGGTGTGCGCCACCAGCTTTACGCGGAGCAAATCGGTTTCACGGAGCATCAGGAAAGGCCTCCCATGGTTCCCTCATTGTCCTCAATCAGCAGGATGGCGGTTTCCTCTCCGTCCAACTGCTCCAATTCTTCCATGCTTGCACAGCCGCCGTGGATGTTCATGTAGTGGTCACGGCCAACTTCTTTTAAATTTGTGAAGTCCGTAATCACCGTTGCCTGCTGACAACAAAAGGTCCGGTTGATGAGTTCCTTCATGCTGGTGAGATTCAGTTTTTCAGCCATCGCCTGAAACTGCGAAGACTCGCCCACATCAAAGCTGTCCAGTCGCTTTGCCAGATAGTCCAACTCATCCAGGTTGACCTTGGTACATACCAGCCGATTCAGCACAGGCCAGGCACTGTCGAGCGAGTCCAGGCGGCAGTCAGATTCAGAGGCATCGCCGATCTCCAGTGCTTCCAACAGCGCAACGCAGTGGTCGTATTGATTTCTGGGAACGGGAAGAGGGATCGTCACAACACCGTATTCCGGGTGGTCGGCGTTGCTCAGAACTGCTTTCATCATCACATTGCATCACCTTCTTTCAAAATTCAAAATCGCATCTCCGTACTTGGCCAGAAGCAGAGCGCAGACAATCAGGTGGAACGCCTCATCTGTGACCAATTCCGGGGATGCGAGATTGGCAAGAGTGATATTGCGGCTGCCGGTGGAGATGGCTTTGGCCGCCTGATAAACACTGTACAGTTCCGGCTGGATACTGGAAAGCTGGACGGACTGAAAGTCAAATCCGCAGGCATCAAACTTCCAGATCATCCTGCGCCAGATATGTAGAGTACTAAAACGACACGTAAAAACAGCAGAATTGTGGTTACAATGACAATCCCGATGCTCAATCCCTGTATGCGGCTCATCACAGCTTCATATTGTGTTTCGTTTCCTACCGAAACATGGCTCCAATCGTTAATTCCGACGGGACAGTGATGCAGCAGCAGTTCCTGATTATTCCCACCGCAATTAAAATACCCCGACTCTCCTTCAATGTCATTAAGACAATATGAAATGACCTGCCTAACGAAAAAAGCGGGGAGTATCTGGCTCTGCCGCCGATTGCCCCCCGCTTTTCTTTGTGTATTTTGTAATTGTGTGTGCCCTCCTTCCCCCTGGTCTATTTATGCAGACAGCCCCACGGAAATATTTCCGCGGGGCTGTTACATCAGCATTTTTTATATCCAGTTATCTGCATTTCATCTTCCGACACAATTTGTCTTGTTACTTTTATTTGACTGTGATATATTTAAACTACCAGTTATCTTTAATCTATATTTGTTTGGAGTGTTATTTAATGTCTGAAGAAAAACGTGTCCGGAGAACCCCGGAACAAATCGCTGCTGATTTGGATGTCCAAATTGAAAAACTGAAAGATTCCATTTTAGAATTGGAAAACAAAAAAGCGGCGTCTGCCACCGAATTTGATAACAAGATCGCCGCTGTTAAAGAAAAAATCGCTAAACTGGAAGCCAAAAAGAAAGACGTACTTACGCCGAAAAAACGCAAACCGCGTAAAAGCAAAGCCGACCAGATCAAACTCCTTGTCAGGCAGGCACAAAAATCCGGCATGAAGCTGGATGAGATCGCGGATAAGCTTGGTATGGCGCTGCCTGAATAACCTGATATCCCGCTTTTCCTCTGTCCCGCTGCCGAAAGGCTGCGGGATTTTTTATTTTCCTCCTCACGAATATCCACACAGCTGCTATTTCTTCAGAAATTCGTTTGCCCATTTCACATCAATCATAAATTGATTCTCCTCTTCCGCTGCAAGCCTTTCTGCAAAATTATTCTCAATGCTTTTATAGAGGTCAAGCGGAATTTCAGCCTTTAAAAACTTCTCGCCTATAAACTGGATACGCGTCTTGTAGGCCCACCCAAATATCGTGTCCAGCCAGATTAGAACACCGCCTTGATGCGTGTGGAGCCCAATTCAAGGCCCAGGACGGTGCTTTTCAGTCGCAACGCATTCAACATTTTGTCAACTCTTTTTTCACCCTGCATTTGAAAAGGCGCGGCGGAAAGCACTCTGTTTCCGCCGCGCCTTTTAAGTCCTAGCTCCTATTCACCTTCGAAAACCGTGTTCTGTCTCAGAAGTCTTTGCTGGGGAAAGTGCGTCAGGTATAAAAGAATGTACTCCAAACAGACTGTCCGATATAGGTATTATACCCTATGGACGAAACAGTGGCCCAGCTTATCAAGAACGTGATCAAAATCGTTCCTGTCCAGACACTGCCTGTCAGCTTATAAAGCTTTCTTGATAAATAGGTGGTAAGCGGGAGCATCAGAACCAGCGCAAAAGCAGAGTTCCAGTTGCAGAGCGCCGCGCCGCCCGAATGGAGCATGATGACATTCAGCATGCAGCACAGCCATACGCCGGCCGTGCTAAACACAACCGTAAAGAGGGTGTCTTTCCATTCGGGAATATCGGTTCGCACCGTATAATTTGTTAGCACGTTGATTGCCAGCTGCGGCAGGAAGATCACCACCGCAAACTTCAGCGCCACCCACCAGTATTCCACCTTCATGACGCCAAACACGTTATTCCAGAAACGATAGTCCTCGCCGAACAAATAGCGAATCACATCAAGGGAAATATACGCCGCAGCAATCATGCAAATTGAGAGAAACAGTGAACGCAACACCGATTTGCCGGAGGCCTTAAGGCCAAAGTTCACCGGACGACCGCTCTTTTTATCCTGCACATAGAATATGGCTAGGAACGCCACCGCAACCAGCCCCATAAAGCCAAGATACATAAAGACGACCCACCAGTTGAAGAACAGCGGCAGTATCTCAAAGTAGGGCAGGAAGGGATTGAAAATCCGGTTTGTCATCAGGATTACAGCAAAGCCTATCACCACCATCAGCCCGCCGAAAAGCCAATACTTCTTTTTGTCGAAAGAAGTCTTCGTCTCTGCCCCGACCACTTTCACCTGCGCAAATGTTTTCAGTGACAATAGCATCACCATAAGCGGAACAAGCATCAGCGCCATGCAAATCATTGCCAAGCCATTCAACACCTCGTGTGCAAAGAAAATCGTGCTGGAGGCATTGATTGGCTGCGCGCCGTCCGCCAAAAGTTCACCGTTGTTGTATGCCAGAGTCTGTTCAAAATATTTCACCGCATCTGTAACCGACCGCACAGAAATCTGGTTGGTAGCGTGTTGTTCCGGGTTGAAGCAAACGACCCGAGCCGCGCGCCCTTCAATTGCCGCATGCAGCGCTTCGTTGTCTGTAATGCTTATTTGTGTAAAGCCGCCCAACTGCTCCCCGGTGGCAGCCACATCATCGATAGCATACCAAGTTTCTGCCGTCACTGTTTCATCCGAGTGCCAAGACTCAAGCGTTGTTTCGGCGGCGGGATAGCCGATGTAAGAGTCGTAATCACCGATGATCAGTCCCAGATTCACCTGTGCATTCCTCCGCACCTCGAATCCGCCCACAACCACCGTCTGCATGGGCGAAACCTGCGGTGCGTCGCCGCCTACGACAAGTGCGGCCTTCAATCTGGTGTCAAAATGTGCTGTCTTCTCTGCTCTGATGTCATTAAAATGCGCAAGCTGAGCTTCGTTTAGACGCTCCTCAGCCAATGCGACAGCATCCTGCGTGATCTCATCCTCGGTAAATTTCTGGCCGAATTCCTCATATAGCACATTGATCAAAATGTCGTTCAGCGTATAATAGCCCACGTCGAGGGACGCCGCGTAAGAGGTTCTTCTCGAGCCTTGGGAATGGCCCATCATGCCGACACGGGTCTGGTCGACAAATTTCAGCGTACGCACAAACTCCAGCGCATCATGCAGACCGCCCGGCGTATTCCGCGCGTTGTAGTCCTGCTCACCCGCACCAATCTCATCGCGCTTGGGAAATTCGCTAATGCCCGAGCCGTTGGCGCTGAAAGCAAATACCACAAAGCCTCGCCGCGCCAGCTCTATGCAGTAGCTGTTCATTCCCTTGTGTGTGCAGCCTGCTCCATGCGTAACGATAACCGCCGGCAGGCTACTTTCGTCACTTGTCCCCACAGGATAGTACAGTTCTCCATCTAACAGAGCCCCGCGCGCATCAATGTTGATCTGCTCAATCTTTACGCGCCCAAAATTGGTTGCAAACATATGTGCAAGAAAACTGAAGAGCAAAATCAGCACCACCAGAAGCGCAAACAACCGTTTTGCTCCATCTACTGTTTTGTTGGTGAATTTCCCCATATCTACTTATTCCTCCTCGTTCTTAACGGATTTTCAATGGAGAGCAGCGCCAGCTGTCCTGTGGCATCACTCCCATCATCGGACTAAAAGCGTATATTCATACCTCCTATCTCAACAACAAATAAAGCTTTTCGCTTCACGCGTCTCGTCTTTGTCAACAAAAAACACTACCTTTCCTTTATTTAATATATACACTTTGCTCTTTTATTGAAAGAATTCACTTACCTCTTTATAGACATTTATTGACATTGCCGCGCAAATCCGCCATAATATCAACAGAGGAGATGTGCAAAATGGCGAAACAGGAACGGCGTATTTTTGACAAGGACGTGCAAGTATGGGTGCATCGCTACGAAAACCTGCGCAACATGGCCCATTGGCATTTTGAAAATGAGCTGGTGGTCTGTCAGGAAGGAGCCGCCGAGATCATGCTGGACGGAATCTTCTACACTCTGCACCAGGGCGACTGCGCTTTTTTCTGCGGGGAACGTGTCCACAATATTCGCGGCACGGTTGACAGCCGCATCGCAGTCGCACAATTTGGCAATCTACTTCACTCGCCCTGTTATCTGAAAAAGCCCATTTTCCCCGACCGTTACAACGCCTGTGAGCGTATGAACGAGCTGAATGCGGAATACCAGAAAAAGCAGCTTTTTTACGCCGAAAAAATGAACGCCCTCATCACTTCCCTGCTTTCGGATATCTTTCGCGGGGAAGAACTGGCGATTGATGCACGCACCGCGCAGCCAACGCACACACACTACAAGCAGCTCCTTGTTTTATTGGATCAGCATTGTGACGAATACAGTTTTGAGGACGCTGCCTCGTTTATGAACATGTCCGAAGCTTACTTTTCCCGTTACTTCAAGCGTATGACTGGCCTTACTTTTTCCCGTTATATGAACGTCCTCCGGGTAGATCGCGCTATAGAACTGCTTGGGCAGCTGGAGGACATCACCATGGCCGATTTAATGGCGCGCTGCGGCTTCAACACCTTGCGCAACTTCAACCGTGTTTTTAAAGAAATCACCGGATATCCTCCTAAGCATCTTCCCGCGAACTTTTCTTTGAATCGCCGTGCCTTTGTCAACGAAGAAACAGGCTTTGACCCTACGTTAGATACCTCCATCGTTTTGGGTGAGTAGCCCGCCCGGTCTGTGCCATTCCCTCTGGCGCTCTGCGTCAAAACGGCTAACTAAAATGAAGAACGCCTGTCGCGAAAATTTCGCGGTAGGCGTGGATGATAAAAAACTCGCGGGAAAAAGGGTTAATCGCATGTTTTTTTATTGTAGACAATAAAAAAGGCAATCCAGGTGGATAACCTTTTTTGCATTAAGCTCTCTTCCTTAATCTGGCAGAGAATTAGAGAATCGAATCATTTTTCTTTGCCTTCATATAGTGCAGGGACTTCTGTTGAGCTACATATTGACAATCTTTTCCTTAAAGTGATACTCTGGACACGCTGCCTTTTCAAACTGGAGCCGGAGGGAGGTGGCTGCGTGTCCTTTTTGCTCGATGTTCTGAGTGGAATTTTGGCGAATATTATTTCCGGAAAAATTCTGATGATTTCAAAAAAGCGCAGTCAAAAAAGCAGTAATACCCAAAAACACCGTGAGCTGCAACTCACGGTGTTTTTGGGTTTCCAGGCAGCTTGTGTCCTTTCTGGAATCTTCTGAGCAGATAAGCCGTTTTGGCGCGGCTTTAAAAAAACGTTTCGAAGACTCTTTCGTACTAATTTCAAAGCACATACCGTGCTGCCATTGCGTTTACAGTTCCCACATTTATAATAATAGTGCCGCATGCCTGTATGGCTTTTCCTCTCTCGCTTTCCATCATAGGGTCACATTTTCAACCTTTTTTATCTCCTGTGTAATGATGGTCGGAATCGCATCTGGAATCACTACTCTCTTATACTGTTGTTCTCCCAGATAACGGTGATTTTTCAAAAGCGTTTGAAACATCTGCAATTTCTTCTGCCATTAAAAGGGCGCTGAGCCGACAAATCAATTCAGAAAATATTACTTCGATTCGTTCAGTTTTTGCCAACGGTAATGACGTTTTCAAGCAAATCTATGTTACGAAGGCTGCCGACATAGACGGTTTGGGCACCCATCAAATTGGTGAATACTATTTTTTTCGGATAAATCTGTACCTTGGCCACATTGCGTAACAGACAAATGATATCATTGGTTTCATCCTGTTCAAATACGGTAGAAAGACACACCTTTAATCCTCCTCCAGCAACTCCAATGCCTGAGCCAGCTTATTATTGCCTCGCTCATAGTCCGATACTGCCTCGTGCAGATATCCTGCTGCTTTTTCAGGAACAATATGGGCAATTTCATGCAATTCCTTTGTGTGTTGTTCGTTGTGAGACAACATATAGGCAATCAGAATCCTTGTTTCTTCCGGCGAGTCGCTCTGAATCACGCCGTGCTCGTGATGGTGCACATGGGGGTGTTCATGAATGTGTTCGCTGTCTGACATTGTCATTTATCTCCTTGTGTTGTGGTAAGTATTGGTTTTGTATAACTCATTTCAGCTTCGTCCAGTAAATAACGTGCGATCTGCCCCGCAATGCGATAAGAAAATTCGGGTGTTAGCTCAGCGCCACGCAGATTTCTATTAAGGATATCTTTTTGTAGCGGAAGATTCCCCAGACATCGAATTGACCGTGCTGAAAGCGATTCCTGCATAAATTCCACTTGATCTTGGTCTTCCGCCTTATTTATAAGGGCGCGAATCCGTTGAATTCCGATGCCCTGCGCCATATATTGTATTTTCTCCGCGAGCTCAATCGATTCAAGCGATGGTTCTGTCAGTATCAAAACAGTGTCGCAGCCCTGTTCAACACCTCTGCCAAAGCTCTCTACACCAGCTTCCTGGTCGGCAATCACAAGCTCATTTTGTGAAAGCGCGATATTGTCAATCAGCGTCTTTGCAAATGCAGCAATGGAGCATGCGCAGCCGAGCAGTGGATCATCAATCTTGCCAGGCAATACCATTGAACGCATCCCATTTACAGCTATATAGCTCTCATCAATGTCGCTAAGATAGAGCGGGTCTTTGGTGAGAAAACGTGGCGGCTCATCTCCTGAGCGCAGCGGCAAGGGCGGCGCAGAAAGTCCCAATTTGCGCCACAGCCCACCATTGGAGTTGTCGGTGTCGATGATAAGAGAGCGATACCCCAGCGCAGCAAGAGCGCCGGAAAGCAGCGCCGTGGCGGTGCTCTTGCCCGCCCCTCCCTTGCCGCAAATTGCTATTTTCTGAATTTTGATATCTTTTCTGGAACTGCCGTGCTCGCGGATCCATGCCCGCAGGATCTCTGCCGCGGCTTTTTTCCGCTCCGCTGTTGCGGCGCTGCACAGACCGCAACGGATACAACCCTCATCACCGAAGCCTACCGCACCCAGCGGACAGTGAAATAGCCCCATAGCCTTGCATCACTCCTTTTTTGCAGAAGCTCCCCAGCGTTCTACCGCTTCGGCGCTTTCATTTGTCAATTCGTCGTGAAGGGACCAACCGTCAACATAGGGGATCTCGGGCACCCAATCGGGCTCATGAACAATTTTCATTTTCAGTGCCTTCGTTGGGCAGGTGACCACGCAATTGCCGCAGCCCTTACATTTGTCAGCGTCAATCGTAACCGCTCCATTCGAAAGATGAATAGCGTCATAGTTGCAACGGGTAATGCAGACGCCGCAGCCAACACAGGGTTCCTCCCGCCAGACCGGACGGAACCGGCTGGGCTTGCGAACGTCTTTCAGGCCAACATCCTCGTAAAACTGAATGGCGCAGCAATCGGTGCAGCAACTACAGACATAGGTAGTGTCGCGGGTGTTGGGGGTTGTGTAAATTGCACGGGAGCGTTCTGTCTCCTCAAGACGCTTCATCGCCTCTTCCATGGTGGGCACATATACCCTGTTCTTTTTGGCAAAAAACTCCGCCTGTCGGTTGAATGAGAAACAATGACCATCCTCACCGCCGTGCTCACACATTCCGTCTTTACAATACTCGGGGTCGTACCGGCCCAAATCAATATAGCTGCGGTAGGTGCGACAAACGCACTGAGCCGTAAAGATTGTGCGATTGCGTACATTCCTTTCTATAATTTCCTTCATGTTTTCACAGTACATGACACCGGGAAGATCCTTAATCGACTCCCATTTCGGAATCACGCGCATTTCCCCTGCAGTTGCGGCTGCAGCCTCCGGCGAATAGGATACTCGAATCCACTGATCCATCAGCTTGAATGCCTTGATACAGGGCATCCAGTCAAGGCCCCGTGCAATTCGCCCGTTGCCGATGCTGTCTCGAAACGCAACCATGTTTAAATGCGGACTGAAAATTCGAGGGTTCGCCACGTTTGAAGCGATAATTTTACCCAGCAACTCCATATCAGTAAGAGCCGAATCAACGTAATCCACATCAAGCCCGAGCTTTTTCGCAATCTCCGGAGCTGTAGAGGGAAGCAGTGAGACCATTTGCATCTCCTCTTTTGTATATACTTCGCTCATTAGATACGGTGTAATAAAGGTGTTCGGGGACATCTTCATGTAGACCTTAGCACCCTCAATATAAATGGGATCCAAATCGGGCAAAGGGCTTCCGAGTATCTCTTCAACCTTTTTCTTCTGCTCTTCCTGTGTCATTTTGTATGCCCCTTTCTTTCTGACAATACATTATCTGTCCGTACCGACGCAATCCCAAATCTCTTCGATTCCCAAGCATACAGCATACGGTTTTTGCACCGGTAGACAAAATGAATGAAAAGTTATATAATTGTAAACAATATATTAAACATCTTATGACTATATCCTGCAAAACACGAGGAGTAAAACGAGCATGCGTCTGACAAAACCCATCATTGAGCTTTTACAAACCAATCCACTCATCGCTTCGATTCGGGATGAAAACGGTTTTCGTGCTGCGCTGGAGAGCGATATTCCCGTTATCTTCCTGCTGAACAGCAATATCCTCAGTATTGCAGAACAGTGTGAACAGCTTTCCGCCGCAAATAAAAAGGTTTTTGTCCACATTGACCTTGTAGATGGACTGGCGCCTGTTCCGATTGCTGTCGACTATATCTCACAGATGACATCTGCCATTGGCGTGCTGACAACCCACAGTAGCCTCATTAAACGGTCGAGTGAGTTGGGGTTGTTGGGTATTCAGCGGGTTTTTATGCTGGATGGAGTCGCCTTACAGCGTGCGAAACGCAGTATTGCCAAAATAAGGCCGGATTTTCTTGAGATTCTTCCAGGGATGATGCCGACAATCGTAAAGAAATTAACCGATTACACCAAAATCCCAGTTATTGCCGGCGGGCTTCTTACGCAAGGTATCGACATTGAAAACGCGCTTCGGTCGGGCGCAGTGGGAGTCTCCTCCACCAATCCGGAATTATGGAACCTGAAATTCTCGCAAATCGGCCCCGGTGAGGAGGATTAGCGCATAATCCCAAGAAAGAGGATGCGGCTTTTGGAATCCGCATCCTTTTTTGCTGTTACAGTGCAGTACAGAATGCGTCTCTCCTAAAAAGTCTCGTCCATGACAACATGCAGAACGCCATTTGTCAGTTCCACACCAAATCCGTAGTCAGCCTCATCTCCGTTGCGACGGAAGTTCGGGCAAAAAACGCCGTCTTCATCAAACACGCCCTCCTCCACCGTAAGGAAAGCCTGACTGCGCTGATTGAGAAAATCATCCGAGTGTGTAGCGTTCGTTGTTCTGATACTGTTTGTCTTTGGGAACAGCATCAGACGCCAACCTGTACCAGCCATGTAAAACTCATTCGTTCCGTTGTACCAGATAAGCCCCATACCGCGAATCGGAGCAGGCTTCCCGAGCAGAGCATCCAAGCCGCTTCCAGGCTTCTTCATCCAGTCGCCGAGATCTTTTTTAAATCGGACGCTGCCGATATAATTCCCAAAATCAATATACTGCTCGGAAGCGCCATCGTATTGCCCCACAGCAAATAGGCGCGGCGAACCCTGATCTTTCTCAATGAGCGGGCGCATTGCACTGAGAATCTTCGCCCCTGCAACCGCCCCCTGCGCAACGGGCCGAATATTTTCCTGTTCATCAATTACCATGTCGATACCGAACACATGCACGCCGCACAACCCGTATTTTACAATGCCACGGATGGCATTCACCATTGCAAGCTCAGAGAAGAGCGTTTCGGGCAGATAATACGGGTTACCCATGCTACTGTAGGTCTGATGCAGCGCCTCTACAGTTTGGAACTCCTGCAGGTAAATGTCCGGTGCCAATGCTTCGATATGTGGTGTAGCCATTTTGAACAGTGGAAATGTACGGCTTACCGGACCGCCGGAGGGATAATCGATGCCGGGTACCTGATTGTGCATTTCCTGCAACCATGTGTTTACATAAAAAGGAAGCGCTGTTACCTCGCGCGCTGCGAGCGCGATGCCGTCAATATAGCGTGCAATATGATATGCGGTGAAGTACTCAGGCGCGTAGAAACCGTAGACATCTTCCCACGTTCCGGATTTTTTCATAAGCGCTTCAACTTCAGATGGCACAGGTGCATTGTAAAGTGCCGTTGCGTTCTCGCTGTAATCACGCATGGTTCCAATCAGGCCAGGCTCGTTCTCAATCTGAATAGCAATAACGGTGCCCTTGATATCCGTTTCTGTGATATGGCGGCAAAGGGCCAAAAATGCCGTTTTATCCGCCTGCCATGTCGCTTCGCAATGCGGCGAGAGCGTGCGTACGGGCGTCCCGTCCGCTGTAACCGCCCAGCAAAATCGCTTGCGATCTTTTTTGAGCCATCCGGGTACATAGTGCGAGTTCCCGTTTTTCCATGTGCCGAACCAGAGAACAACAAGACATAGGCCGTATTCTTCCGTTGTTCGAATTAACATATCAATCTGGTCAAAGGAATATACACCTTCGTTGGGCTCCAACAGCTCCCACGTGACGGCAGCTGCGAGTGTATTCATTCCCATTTTCTGCGCAGCGCGGCAATCACGAGCAACGAGTTCTGCCTGTGCTGAACTGGAATTGCTCGTCTGCGCACCGATAGAGAAAAATGGCCTTTCATTTTTTTTGAAAAGATAATTCATAAATCTGCAGAAGGGAGGCGCGCCAAAACAGGCTCGCCTCCCGCTTTCCTCCTTTCATTTTCACTGATGGCATGGAAAGAGCATCAGTATTTCTGCGACATGGAGGCTTCCGCTTCTTCGCGGGTGATGAGGCCTTCGTTGCACTTGGTCATCGCAAAAATATCTTTGTCACGTAGTTTGTACATCCGGAAAATCGGCAGAGCAATCAGAAGGCCGAGAACCGGAACCAGACAATACAGCGCCCAAACATGGCCCGGGAGTGTGGCAGGCTGCACAGCGCCCTCACCCGAAACATAACCAACCATCGCTAGGCACACGGAAGACAGGGCAGTCGCGCCGGCGCCCATGAATTTCGTGAAGAAGGTGTGTGCCGCAAACGCAATGCCTTTCGCATCGACGCCGGTTTTGTAAGTGCCATATTCACAGCAGTCGCCGATGAATGTGTACAACAGGGTGGAAACAAAACCATAACCGATTCCGCGGATAACCGTGAGCACCAAGAATACCATAAAGTTCTGATAGCCGACAAAGTAAATGACGACGCACAGCGCGTTCATACCGATCAGCGAAAGCATAAACAACCGAAATTTTTCCATCTTCTTCAACAACGGCGGAACAAGCAGCGCCGACAGCATCGGCGGGGCGAGCAATGCGAGAGACATCAAAGAGGCATATCCTTCACTGCCAAAGCAATGGCGCGCCACAATGATGGACATTGTCGAGGAAATATTGAAAGAATAATATACCAGGAACGCAATGTAGAAAATCAACAGGTATTTATTTTTGACAATATAGCGAACCATCTCTTTCAGGGTCGGGTCTTTTTTATCTTCGCCGCGTCCATTGAAACGCTCTTTGACCTTAAAGTTGACGGGAAGCATTGTAATCGCACAGAAGATGCAGAACACCAGAATCGTGTTGGTCCAGCCGCCCAGAGAAGTGCGTACCAGCGGGAGGAGAAACATGGGCAAAAAAATCGCAACAGAACCCCAGAAGCGGCCGCGCGAGATAAGCAGCGTGCGCTCGGCAGGATTGTTTGTCATCGCTGTGCTCAGAGCATAGATGGGAACATCGCCAATCGTATAAGCGGTATCCCACAGCATATATCCGACAACCAGCCAAGCTACTTTCAAACCGATAGGTAGGCCGCTGGGGATAGCAAATACAAGAACTGTCGAAAGCGGAATCGCCAAAATAGAGATGCGAATCCAAGGCAAAAACTTGCCACTTTTGAAGTGGATCTTTTCAAGCAGAATTCCAAAAATCGGATCATTGACAGCATCCCAGGCCTTTATGGCAAAAGCCACGCCGGCAAACAGCAATGCAGAAATACCGGCATCAAGCGCATACTGCTGCAAAAATGAGTAGCACATAACATATGTCATGCCCTGTCCTAAAAAATAGAAGCTGTAGTTGAAGCGTTCCAGTTTACTTGTCAGATAACTTTCTTCTGTTTTTCCCTTTTTCATAAATCATGAAACCTCCCGTATTATCCTTTTCAGGTATTATTGAAGCGTGCAACGCAGCGCAAGAGCGGCAAAATATCTTGTGTCAAAAATCCCATTAGGATGTGCGCAAAGAATTGTGCGGAAAGCTCCCCGTTCCGTGCCGGTAATCTCCGTGACGTAAACCGCCGTGGCCTCATTTAAACATCGCGGTCTTGTAAAAGCTACGGCGGTCTTCAAACTTGCCCAAATCCACGGTCTTATCACGAAGAAACGTATCCACCATATCGAGATTGGGAATGCCTGTACGCCCGCCAAGGCTCATGCAGTTGATATAGGAGACTACGCTGGCAAAGCGCGCGCAATCCTTCAGGTCGTAGTTAAAGGGAGCTTTTCCATATCGATGCAGCCATGCGTATAAAAAACCGCCGTGGAAAACATCGCCAGCCCCCGTTGTATCAACGATCTCATACCCGCAGTCTGAGAACGATTCCAGACGGAACGTCCCGTGTTTGTCCGCACCAGCACAGCCGGCTTTGCCCAACGTGACGATAGCCACTTGCGGGCCTTCGCATAGCAGGGCGGCACAGTTTTTTTCATAGCCTGTGTCGGAAAACAAAGCGTTATAAAAGGCTTCAGACATAATGAGAATATCGGCCTTCTGTACCAGTTCCTTCGCATTCTTTACAGGGCCGCCGGCGTCCAGCGAAACAAGGACACCGTGTTCGCGTGCAAAGCGGATGGCCACGTCATTGGTCGGCGTATAGGGCAAACCCAAGTGGATTGCTTTTGCGCTCGCGATATAGTTTTCATCGATTTCCTCATTGGTCAGACTGCCGACATCACCGAGTTTGCCCAGAATACTCCTTCCCTGTGTCTCTTCCTCTGCGAGACAAATACAAAATGTTGTGGCTCCGGGAATCTGCTTAATGTGAGATGTATCTACGCCATGTCGATGCATATCCTCCTTGCAAAATGTGCCGAAAGGGTCGGAGCCCGTCGTCCCCACCATGCCGCAGTCAGAACCCAGCCGGGCCAAAGCTACAATGGCCGAAGCCGCATTCCCTCCGCTCTGCCAGCAATAGTCACGGATATAAGCAAATCCGTCTGTTTGCGGGAGCTTATTGATGCGAACGGCGAAATCCATAATTAGGTTTTCAACACCAATTACATCATACTGCTTTTCCATCATTTCACCTCCTCTATACTGTAAGTTTGCAAAGCTGCAGCTTGTGGGATACATATTCTATAAGCTGTTTGCGGATATAAGAGAATTTCTCAAAGGGACTGCACTTCCCGAATTTCTCCGTATAATACTGGAACAGCAGCTTCTCATACAACGTGATGTACTCTGTGGCAACATTAAATTTGTTGATGCCGAGTGTAAACGCTTTCTCCAGTTGATCCTCCGGAATGCCAGAACCTCCATGCAACACAAGCGGCGTTTCTGTCGCTGCGTTGATCTCCTGCAAACGCTCCAAATCAAGATTCGGCAGATCTTTATAGACGCCATGACAACTGCCGAATGCCACCGCCAGTGAGGTAACGCCCGTCTTTTCAGCAAACAGCGCAGCATCCTCCGGCCGTGTAAAGGTGCTTTTGTCGTTATAGGCAAAACCGGCAGCAACTTGTCCTACATGGCCCAGCTCGCCCTCAACGTCTACGTCGAATACCTTTGCTACATTTACAACAGATTTTGTAAATTCAACGTTCTCATCAAACGAGAGAGCGGAGCCATCGGCCATTACGGAGGTGAAGCCTGCATGGATGGCAGCAAGAATCGTATTGAAGTCGCTGCAATGGTCCAAATGCAACGCAACCGGTACACTTGCCTCCTGAGCCAACGCCCTAACAACTTCGGTGAACGAACGAAAAGACATAATTTTATTCATGGCCGGGTACAGCATCAAAATAACGGGTCTGCGTGCCGCTTCGGCGCCCTTGATGCAGGAAAAAATCGTATCATAATCCAGCGCGTCAAACGCGATGATGGATGTGTTGGCCTTCTGTGCCGCACCGAGCAGGTTTTTTACGCTTTCGATTGCCATTGCTTTCTCCCTCTTCGTTACAGTTTGATCTCAATTCGTTCCTCTTCCTTCAGAACATGCATTGTGCAGTCGTTTGCATAGGTTCGCTCAGGCAGCACATTGAGTATGTGAATTTCTTCACCGGAAACAACAAATGGCATGCAGTGCCATACACCGGGGCGGATTGTAAGCATTACGTTTTTAGGTACCAGAAAAGCCTCTACCTGATCCAGCACAGCCGGGTACGTCAACCCTGCAGGTGCAAAATAGACGAGCATATCGCCGTCAAGCGACATGGATGCTTCTCCGCAGTGTGCGTGCTGCTCCAAGGCAATAATCGTTGTTCCCAATGCCTTCTTAACTTGAGTAATCGAGAAAGATGCCATATGTGCGGTTCCAAGTTCCAAGACCTCCATATCGGGGTAGAACGTCATACCGGGAATACCGCCGCCCACGCCATTCGGATTTTCCATGTTTGAAAAGCTTCCGTACTTTTTGAAATTTTCCAGCGTTAACGGTTTTACCTCAATTTGTCTCATTGTATTTGTTTCCTTTCTTTAAGCATATTTAGCAATTGCCTCATTCAAAAACGCCAGTTCTTCAGCGGTAAGCTCCCAGCTTGCAGCGGCACAGTTTTGTATAGCCTGCGCCGGCTTGCTTACGCCGCAAATCGCCGTATCCACATAATCTTTCTGCGTGCTCCAATTCAGCGCGATCTGGGCCAGAGGAACATGTCGATTTTCTCCAATCTCGTCCATCTGCTTTAACAGCTTCATGATGCTGCTGAACTTTGGTTCCTTAAAATAGTCATAAAATGATACACGCGTATCATTTGGAGCAAAATTGGGCAACTCGCGAATCGCCCCTGTCAGAATGCCGGAACCAAGAGAGCCATATGTCATCGTACCGATACCTCTCGCATGAAGCTGTTTGAGGACTTCTTCGTTGGAACGGTTCACCATTGAGTATTGCAGCTGTACGGCGCTGACAGGCAGCAATTCATGTGCAGCAAGCGTATCCTCCGGCGTGAAATTTGATAGCCCGTAGTAGCGAATCTTTCCTGCCTTCTGCAAATCACTTAATGCATCTGTCATCTCTTCCAACGGCGTCTTCATATCCGGCCAGTGGACAAATAGCACATCAATATAGTCCATCTGCAAACGTTTGAGCGAGCCCTCGCATCCTTCAACAATTTCCTTTCGGGTCATGCTTTTGTATAGACTTTGGGGACCGATTGACCGGTCGTAGTTGAGGCCGCATTTCGTGATGATTTGCACCTTATCGCGCATTCCCTTAACGGCCTCACCAACAAGCACTTCTGCGTTTCCGTATCCCAAATCCGGCAATGTCGGGATACCAAAGCCGTAAACCGGCGCTGTGTCTATTGTTGTCGCGCCCTGTTCCACCATCGTACGTACAGCTTCAATGGATTCGTTTCGCTCCGTCTTCGCCCAAAACGCCCCTCCAAGCTCCCATGTTCCTACGGAAAAAGCAGAAACTTTCAAGTCGGTATTGCCGAACGATTTGTACCTCATTGCGTCATCTCCTCAAAAATATAGTGGATGGAGCCTTCATTCCGTTCACCGGGCTTTAATATCAAAAGCCCGGTATTCTGAACTCCGGCTTCATGCAGGTTGATCGCATCCGTGCAGCAGGTCTGGTGTTCCAGAAAAAAAATCGGATGTTCTGAGGCGGGAAGCTGGCCAAGTGCAACTGGCGTGTATAAAACAGAAACGGTAAACTCCGGAGTTGTGCGGATACACAGTTGCGTGTTCCGTTCGGGATAGCGCAGTAGGGTATCCCCATCTTTGAGCAAAAAACCATTGTCCAAACGGAATGTCTTTACATCTCTGCCCTGATCCACTTCGTAACCTTTACAGGCATCAAGCGCAAGCAACCTGCCGGTTGGCAGAAGATCCGGCGTAACTTCATACAATGCTTGTGCTGGAATGGTAAGCAGAACGGGTTCGTGTGCATTTTGCAGAGTAAAACAGGGATGGAGACCAATTCCATACGGCATATCGCTATCGCCAGTGTTTTCCACCTGATAATAGAATCCAAGGCCCTTCATTGTGAGACGGTATGTAACCGTTAAACGACAGGGAAATGGGAACGCCAAATAATTGTCGCAGCCGGGCAGAATTTCCAGTGTACCTGTCAGCAAGATGGCGTCGGACTCGATCGCCGGGTCGCTATGCTCCCATACGGAGTCAAAAGCGATGCCGTGCTGTCCGCGCCGACATCCGTTTTTGATCATCTCGTACTGCTTACCCTCAAAACGGAACGTCTGATTTCTCACACGGTTGGGTGTGGGGAACAAAACCGGGGCGCCCAAATAAGAATTGGCTTTTAAGGCGGGGCCCCACTCTGGTTCCGCCGGTCCATACCAGTCGCCATTCCAGAAAAGGCCTGTGGTCTTAAATCCAGCATTTGGGTATATATGCACTTGTGCGCATTTTTGCTGGTTCCTCTCCACCCACAAATTATAATAGCAGCACGCTGGGTCTTGACCCGTACCACATTTCTCCCAATGGAACAACACAAGCCCCCCCATTGCCTTACAGACTGTTTATTTCATTTACGCTGTCGTGGTTCAGATGCCCGATATACTTACAGCTTTCCTTCAAGACATCCGCATAGCATCCATGCACGCCGACAAGATGATGAATGTACGGACCATAAATCAGCTTCTTTTCCCACTCAGGCCAGTTTCCAGTCTCGATCCAAACATAATTGCCATTTGTCACAGGACCTTCGCATCCGATTACCTGATCGGCAAACAACTGATAATTGCTGGCAATCTGGTCAAAACGCGCAACAGTGATGTCGCCTCCCTTAATTTCGTAGAAGCCTTTTCCGGAGCGGATCGATCCCTTAACGCTCTCTTTGCGGAGCGATTTTGCAAAGGGACCGCAATGCCAAAGCAGCTCTGCATTATCATTTGACGGGTGCCTGCAGGTTAAATCGGCGATGAAAGGCGCTGATTTGCCACGCGCCGCTGCCTGCAGCATACGTGCGGTGATCGCAGCATGAATGTCTGTCTCACACGCAGCCACCAGGCCACGATCGATTAAATCACCGAGGAGGAAGCAGGCCTGAATACCATATTGGGAAGCGAGATAAGCCCAGCAATCGACTGCAACTGCATCCAGATGGTTAATGCGGGCAAGCTCTTCGATCGCAATTTCCACGGCAGCCATGAGCGCAAGCTTTTCATCTTCCATCCTGCTGCAATCCAGTTCGTCCTTGAATTCCTGCACACGCTGTGCAATGCGAGGGTCGGGTTCGCCATCCTCTTTCCAACTGCGCACGGTAACAGGCAATTCTACACCTAAACGTGTGCCAATTGAATCGCCCATACCTTTTTGAAGCTTTTTCACAACAGTGCTTACTTCCTCTGTCCATATAGTCGTAAGCTCAACGCCAAATTTTTCCAGGAGCTCGCTTTCGTTCACTTCAACAGACAGAAACTGGCGCGGACGAGGCCCAATCACACCGATGCGCATGCCCTGGATCGACTTGACCACGGATGCCACGCGGATAAATTTTTCAATTCCCACATCGAGTGCTTTGTCTTCCAACCAGCAGTTTTCGATGTATGTAAAGGGTACGCCGTAACGCGAGAGCACCTTTGAGGTGGCAAACAGACCGCACTGTGTGTCAAACACGCGAAATTCTTCTTCTCCCTGCGGAGCGGGGTCTCTTGGACCCCACAGCAACACCGGTTTGCCAACCGCTTTCGCAACTTTTGCCACGGCTTCTTCCTGTCCAAAATTGCAGTGTGGAAAGAATACCGCATCAACTTTTTTCGCTTTCAGATACTCGATGACAACATTCACGTCATCCTTGCACCAAAGAAGCCCTCCCTCGACTACTTCTCCGATGTCAATAAGCTCAATATCTCCAAGCTTTTCGCAGATTTCCTTAATACGGACTTGAATTTTTTGATTCATCATCGCTGCCGGTTTATCGGGGAACATATCTCGTCTCACCGGGACATAACCAAGCGTAATTGTATAATTCTCCATGATTGCGTCTCCTTTTTGAAAATTTCATTAGCCACGCCAAAAGAATCTTGCCGGGCGCGCGCTCCCGCTGTTCTTGGCGTGCCATTTTTTACTGCACAAGCAAATTGATACAAAAAAAGTGCGCAAAATGTCCCTTGGAAAAGGAACATTTTACGCACACTCATAATCAACGTGCATTGTCTATAAAATTAGAATAGCAACTTATTCATAATTTGTCAATAGGCGGCATCATTTTTGTGCAATTCGATTGATTTTGTTGTTGAAATTTGCATATAATACATGAAATGCTGTACCTGGTTATGCGCTACGATACGTTTTTCTTTGTACTGCAATCACCAGCATTCAAAATGGACACGATCCGCTTCGTAAAGATTCCGTTCCTGCAACACTGCATCCTCCGGATAGCCAAAAGCGATTATTGAGTGCGGAACGATTGTTCGTGGCAAATGAAACAACTCTGCCTGTGCCCGAACGTAACTTTCTATCGGATACGTACCTAACCATACGCTCCCGACTCCCAGATCATGTGCGGCAAGAATCATATTCTGCGCAGCAATAGCGGCATCAATACTCCAAAATTCAGGCGCGGGTTTAAAAAAACGTTCTGTGTCCCCACAGACAAGCACCGCAAATGCGGCCCCGCGCAGTGGCCCTGCATATTTCCCGTTGCAATCTGCCATTCTCTCCAACATAGTGGTGTCGGTAACTACTAGAAAGGCCCACGGCCTTGCATTGGTTGCACTGGGACCGCTCATTCCCGCCGCAAGAATCTTGTGTACGGTTTCGTCCGAAACTTTTTTGTCAAGGAACCTACGGATACTTTTTCGCGTTGCAATTGCCTTTAGCGTTTCCATAACAATACTACCTTTCCAATCGATGTATTTTACTCCCGTACATCAGGCTCTGCTGTATACGGTATGGAGTAGGCTCTTATTGCATTGATTTTACTTTACTTTTTTTATCAAGTCAATACAACTGTTACCTGATTATAGAGGTCACAACGTTTTAAACAAATTGGATGCCACTGCAAGGTAGAGAGAAGGGGAGGCCCGAGCACGGCGGAGACACATGCTGGAACTGAACCTGAAAAATTTGCGAAAGTCATACGGCGGATACAGCAATGCATTTGAGCGAAGCGGATAAACTTATCGTCGTTGTCGACTATAATGGTTTTAAAGATGCGAGAGAATCCTTCTCCGTATTCATCATAGAGAACGGCTATGGGACTCACACAGCTACGCTGGTCTTGCTAGAGATCCGAAACGCTAGGCATGTTTCCATCTCCTTTTCCAACAGGGAAACAGCACTGATTCTTGTGCGGCACGCTTACGACAGCATCTAGAGAGAATGCAAATGTCGCTGCGGCGCAAACATTTCTCCCCGTCCCGAGACCACATACCTTCGCATTGACAAAAAGTCTCACTGGGAGGAAAACACTGTGTGTCCTTTCGTGCGTTCTGTGGTTATAATTGAAGTTGTCCATCATGACTTGTCTAAGGAGAGAAATCACTACAGATTTTTCAAGTGTCCAACTTGATTTTACAATCAGCCTTTCCGAAAAAATTCTGAGGATTTTAGAAAAGCACAGTCAAAAAAGCAGTAATACCCAGAAACACCGTGAGCTGCAACTCACGGTGTTTTTGGGTTTCCAGGCGGCTTGTGTCCTTTCTGGAATCTTCTGAGCAGATAAGCCGTTTTGGCACGGCTTTTAAAAAACCGCCTCCGAAGAGACGGTTTTTGGTGCACCAACAGGGACTCGAACCCGGGACCCGCTGATTAAGAGTCAGCTGCTCTACCAACTGAGCTATTGGTGCTCATATAACTTTGTAATCGCCAGGGACTTCTCTGAGCAAATTTGCCCAATCTATTGCACTCTTAAACTCCAAATTTTGGCTTTGTACTGCGGTTTTTAGAGAAGTCTTAGTGTGTTACAGTAGCTCTACCAACTGAGCTAAAAGTGCAAAACAGCCGCAAGAGATGGGGCGCAGAAC
>OBAB01000593.1_pt1 | contig 22583 bp, 18 predicted proteins | sample 1516501 | NCBI WGS metagenome assembly OBAB01 (sample SAMEA2579906, study PRJEB22360) | human gut metagenome
CTATGAAAAGCCCATTGGGGGGGGCCGCCCGCCCCGGCCGCCGCCATTGCGCGGGCCGCGGCCATTCCGGTCACCACGGCGCTCGCCGCCGCGATGATAGCCGCCGCTGCGGCCATTGCCGTTGCGGTCACGGCCGCCGCGGGGTCCGCGGGGACGTGCATTTGCGCTCTCAGCCACAGCGTTGGGGTCGGTGGAGTAGATGACCACACGGCGGTCACGGCCCTCGCCCTTGCTCTCGCTGCGGACGCCCTCCATCTTGCCGATGGCAGAGTGGATGATGCGGCGCTCGTAGGGGTTCATGGGCTCCATGGCAAAGCTGCGGCCGGTGCGGCGCACCTTGGCACCGATGCGCTGTGCCAGTGCGGTCAGGTCGCTCTCGCGCTTGTCGCGGTAGCCGGCCACGTCGAGGCCCAGCTTGATGTAGTCGCCCTCGAGGCGGTTTGCCACGAGGCTTGCCAGATAGGACAGGCTCTCCATCGTCTCGCCGCGGCGGCCGATGAGGGCGCCCATCTTCTCGCCGTCCAGACGGATGATGGTAGCCTCACCCTTCTGCACAGCGCTGAACTTGACGTCCTGTACGCCCATCTTCTCGATGACATCCTTCAGGTAGTCCACAGCGGCCTTGACCTTGGCGTTCTCCTCGATGCTGATGGGGACTTCCACCTCTTCGCCCTCGGCGGCGGGAGCAGCCTGCTCTTCGGCAGGGGCAGCTTCCTCAGCGGGTGCGGCAGGCTCTTCCACAGCAGCGGGAGCCTCAGGGGCAGTCTCTTCGACGACAGGCTCAGCCGCCACAGGAGCAGCCTTCTCCTCCACAACGGGAGCGGGCTCCTCAACGGGGGCAGCGGGAGCTGCCGCAGGCTCGTCCGGCAGCTCGACGCTGACCCGGACCTTGGCGGGGGTGAGCTTCAGGCCCAGAAAACCGGTCTTCTGGGGCATTTCCAGCACTTCGTAGCTGACGTTGATGTCGTCCTTTTCCACGCCCAGCAGAGCGCAGGCGTTGGTGCGTGCTTCATCGACCGTCTTGCCGGTCGCTTCCTGCGTACGGATCATAACCGTCAATCCTCCTTTTTGTTCTGCAGCTCGCTCAGCGGGACAGTGCGCTCGTCCTTGTAGCGCTCAGCATCCTGCTGGCGGGCATACTCGAGGCGGCGCTTGTTCATCTCGCTGGCGGAGATGTTCTTTTCCACGACCTCACCGGTCTTCTCGTCCTGGACCTTGATGGTGGTGCTCTTCACGCCGCGCTTCTCTTCCTTCCTGCGGGAAGCGATCTCGGCCTTGACCTGCTCCTTCATCTTCTCGGGGTCATAGATCTTGCGCATGACCTGGGTCTGGACGGTCATCACGATGTTGGAAATGACGTAGTACAGAGAGAATGCGCAGGGAACGGTAAAGCAGAAGAAGACGTACATCAGAGGCATCATATACATGGTCAGCTTCATGCTGCCCTGCATCTCCTGGCCGGAGGCCTTCATGCTGATGTGGGTGGAGATGAACATGGTGACGACAGCCAGGATGGGGAAGATCAGCAGAGGCAGGTTGTCTGCTGCCAGGCTGTACTGCGGCACACGGGTCAGGTCGATGCCGAAGAAGTCCATGTGCTGGCCGAACTCCGTGATGGTGTTCAGCTGGTCTGGGGTGAACGCAGAGGTGACGGTGGACTCACCGGCCAGCACCTGTGCGATGATATTGGTGTCGCGGGTCACCTGAGTGAAGCTGATGCCCAGAGCGGTCATGGCATCGCCTGCGGCGGTGATGGCCTCGGCGCCGATGTGGAAGATGCGCTGCAGCGGGCGGTACACGACCTCGATGACGCCGAACATGACGAGGAAGTTGACCAGCATGGGCATACAGCCGGCGGTGGGCTTATAGCCAAACTCCTGCTGCAGCTTCATCAGCTCTTCCTGCTGCTTTTCGGGCTTGTCCTTGTACTTTTTCTGGATGTCGGCGATCATCGGCTGGAAAGCGGACATCTTGGCCATGCTCTTCTGCTGGTTGAGCTGCAGAGGGATGCTGAGCAGGCGGATAACGATGGTGAAGATGATGATGTCCCAGCCGTAGTTCGGGATGAGGTTGTAGATCCACTCCATCACATAGCCGAGAGGTACACCGAGGATGTACAAAATATTCATGTCTCTGTCCATTCTGCCCCGCCTGTGGTGCGGGACGGTTATTTTTATCGTAGGACACGCCGCCCACAGTTCAGCACGTCACAAGAAGCATTATAATAGCTCTTCCTCTCAGCCTCCCCTCGCCAGGGGAGGTGGCACGGCGAAGCCGTGACGGAGAGGTTTTCCTCCCCTCTGCCGCCCTTTTTCAAAGGGCATTGACGGAGAGGTTTTTCCCTCTTTTGTGTTCTTCCAAAGAGCATTGACAAAGAGGTCTTCCCCGCTTCGTCGCTCTTTCAAAGAGCATCAACGAAGAGGTTTTCCACTTATTTTTCGTGTCTGGTGGAAAACAGAGCCGAGGCCGAGAGATGCCGGGCCGGATTTTTCCAGCGGCCCTTTTCCGGTACGGGGTCGTAGCCCCAGCGGCCCAGCGGATTGCACCGGGTGATGCGCCACGCCGTCAGCAGCAGCCCTTTGACGCAGCCGTGGGTGCGGATGGCCTCGATGCCGTACTGGCTGCAGGAGGGCGAAAAGCGGCAGTTCCGCCCCAGCCCCGGGCTGATGAACTTCTGGTAGAGCCGGATGAGCCCGCAGAGGGCTTTCTGAAAGATGCTCACGCCTCGGGCTTCCGGACCGGCGGCAGGGTGGCAGGGGGCTTTGCGCCCGGCTGCTTTGCCTTATCCGGCAGGCCGGCCTGGGCAAAGAGCTTCGCCACGACGGCGCTGAGCTGCCAGCTCTTGAGCCGGGGGGTCATGCCCCGGGCCACGAAAACGAGGTCATAGCCGCCGATGTTGTAGTCGAGATGCTCGTCGATGGCGGCCTTCATAACGCGGCGGGCGCGGTTGCGCTGCACGGCGTGGCCGATCTTTTTGGTGGCCGTCAGGCCCACCCGGGTGCGCTTGCTCCGCGTTTTGAGCACGTAGAGCACCAGCGCCTGGTTGACATAGGATTTGCCGCGGGCATACACGCGGCCAAACTCGCCGTTGCGGCGGATGGGACGATAGCGCATCCTGTGCGCCTCCCTTCAGGTGATGTGGGAGCACCGCCCGGAAAAAAGCAATGCTCAGTGTTCAGTATAGCAAAAAAACGCCGACATGAAAAGCTCATCCGGGCGTTTTCTCTGCCAAATCTTTGACAGTTTTTTTAGGCAATGCGACTATTCACCGCAGCTTTCCGGCCTTTTTTCCCGAATGCCGGGTAAAAAAATAAGACCGCCAATCCAATATCAGCGGCCTTTTTGCGCATATTCCATTCTGCGCCGGACCTGATGCATACTGCTCAGGATCAGACGGTCAGGCTCTTGCGGCCCTTAGCACGGCGTGCGTTGATGACCTTGCGGCCGTTCTTGGTGCTCATGCGGGTCAGGAAGCCATGAACTTCCTTGCGCTGACGCTTCTTGGGCTGAAAAGTTCTCTTCATGGTGTATTTCCTCCGTAAAAACTCGTCCCCGGTATGGGGTCTATTCTGGTCCCAAAATGGGGACAGGCTTGCAATTCAACAGTATATCGCACACTATGGCCTTCTGTCAAGCATTTTTTTCGCTTTCCTTCAAACTTTTTTGAAAAACCTCTGTGGAGAAGCTTTCAACTTTTTCACCCATTTCCCGTGGAAAACTTTTTATCCACAATATCTTGTGGCTTTTCTCCACCTTGGACACAAGGCCCTTTCCCAGACGCAGGTATGTCTTTTTTATGTATTATAAATTACCTTATATAATATAGACGCAGGGGGATTTTTGTGGTATACTAACCTGGTATCAGCAGCATTGTTGAAAACTTCAATGGAGTGGATGTACTATGGATTCTTTCAAGGACGTTTTAGAGGCTGCCCAGAGCTACTGCAAGGCGCAGATGGCGGAGCCGACGTATAATCTCTATATCGACGGGTTGGAGCCTATCAGCTTTGAGGACTCCAGCCATATCACCCTCTCGGTGCGCAACGACTTCATCTGCAAGATCGTGACGGACCGTTATCTCGGCCTGCTCAAGGAGGCCTTCAAAACAGTGCTGGGCTTTGACGTGGACATCACCCTCGTCGTCCCCAGCACGCCGCCCCACGAAGTGGTGCTGGCCCAGCAGTACGAGGCGAACCCCGCCTCCCCGCAGGGCAACTATGAATTCACCTTCGAGAACTTCATCAAAGGCCCGTCCAACCAGTTTGCGTTTGCTGCGGCGCAGGCTGTTGCGGCCAACCCCTCCGGTGCTTACAACCCGCTGTTCATCTACGGCGGCTCGGGCCTCGGCAAGACCCATCTGCTGACGGCCATCCAGACCGAGATCAAGCGCACCCACCCCGACTTCGTCATCATGTATGTCACCTGTGAGCAGTTCACCAACGAGCTGATCGCGGCCATCCGCGCCGGCAGCACCGAGGACTTCCGGATGAAGTACCGCGTGGCCGACCTGCTGCTGGTGGACGACATCCAGTTCATCGCGGGCAAGGAGTCCACCCAGGAAGAGTTCTTCCACACCTTCAACTCTCTCCACGATGCCCACAAGCAGATCGTCATCGCGTCCGACCGCCCGGCCAAGGAGATCAAGAGCCTGGAAGAGCGTCTGCGCACCCGCTTCGAGTGGGGCCTGACCGCCGACGTCCAGCCGCCGGATTTCGAGACCCGCGTGGCCATCGTCAAGCGCAAGGCGGAGCTTCTCCACCTCGACCTGCCCGAGGATGTGGCCGAGTTCATCGCCAACCATCTGAAAAATAACATCCGCCAGCTGGAAGGCGCGGTCAAAAAGCTCAACGCCTACTATATGCTCGAGGGCATCCAGCCGGTCATCAGCGTGGCACAGAATGCCATCAAGGACATCCTCAACGAGACCCAGCCCGTGCCTGTCACCATCGAGAAGATCGTGGGCGAGGTATCCCGCACCTTCAATGTCTCCCCTGCCGACATCCGCGGCACCAAGCGGAACGCCAATGTGGCCTCTGCCCGCCGCGTGGCCATCTACATCCTGCGCGAGGTCACCGGCATGAGCATGGAGGAGATCGGCCGGGAGTTCTCGGGCCGTGACCATTCCACCATCGTCTACTCCCTCAAGACTATGGAGCGGGACATGAAGAACGACCAGCACCTGCGGGAGACGGTGAGCGACATCATCAAGAATGTGAAGGCTTAACGCACCGGAGCCGGTGTAAAAGTCATACTCATTCAGGGGTCAAACCCCAAAATATGGGGAGAAAGAGGAACAAAAAGGGGAAAATAGACCTAGATATTGTGGTGAAAGGCCGAAACTTTCCACTCTTTCCACATGGTTTTCAACATTCAACCTCCGTTTTTCACAGCGGATGTGGAAAGAACCACCGCTCTCCCCGATTCAACATTCCATCCACAGTTCCTCAACATCTCCGTGGAAAACCAAATCCCCGCATCCCGGCAAGGGTTTGCAGAGTTTTCCACATCTTCCCCATCCCCTACTACGATTACTACAACAAGTTCAATAAAGAAAACAGGTTTTTGCATCGAATCCCATGAGGAACGACAGCAAAACAGACACAAAAAAGGAGAGAAGAAGATTTGAACATCATCTGCGACAAAACTCTTCTGAGTGCAGCCATTGACGGCGTATCCAAAGCAGTCACTCTGCGCTCTACCATCCCGGTACTGGAGGGCATTTTACTGAAAGCAGAAGGCTTCCAGCTGACCCTCACCGGCTACGACCTCGAAATGGGCATCGTGACCACCATCGAAGCCAATGTCAAAGAACCCGGTGAGCTCGTACTGAATGCCAAGCTGCTCAGCAGCATGATCAGCCGGATGCCGGCAGGCCAGATCACCATCCAGTCTGCCGATAATGGCAAAACCACCATCCAGAGCGGGGTGGCGCAGTTCGAGATCCAGTCCATGTCGGCCACCGATTTCCCCGAGCTGCCCAACACCGGCGCCGAGGAGACCCTGACCATCAAGACCGGCGTGCTCCGCGATATGATCGACCGCACCCTCTACGCCGTCAGCCAGGACGAGAAAAAACCTGCGCATACCGGTGAACTTTTTGAGATAGAGCCGGATAAAATGACCATCGTTGCCCTGGACGGCTACCGTCTGGCCATCGTGGAGCGGCCCGTCGCTGCCGTCAAGGACATCCGCATCATTGTCCCCAGCAAGACCATGACCGAAGTGTCTCATCTGCTGCCCAACGACGACGAAGAGCCGGTCCACATCTGTGCCAACCGCCGCTACGTCGTGTTCATGACCGCCGGCTACACCATCATGAGCCGCCTCATTGAGGGCGAGTTCCTCAACTATCACAATGTCATTCCGGCAGGCAGCCGCACCCGGGTGACCATCGACACCAAGGAGTTCATCGAGACCATCGAGCGCGCCTCTCTGATTATTACAGAGCGTTTAAAAAATCCCCTCCGCATCACTTTTACAGAGGGTAAAGTCGTCGTCCGCTGCCAGACCAATCTGGGCCGCGTCGTCGATGAGTTCAACGCCGAGTGCGAGGGCGACGAGGTGGAGATCGGCTTCAACAACCGCTACCTGTTGGACGCGCTGCGCAATGCCCGCACCGAGAAAGTGCGGATGGAGATCAGCGGCCCGCTGAGCCCGGTGAAAGTGCTGCCGGTGGAGGGCAATGACTTCCTGTATCTGGTCCTGCCCGTCCGCTTCAAAAACGACTGAGAGGCGTAATAAAATGCAAAAGATCCTCATCCATACCGAATTCATCAAGCTGGACGCCCTGCTGAAATATGCGGGCCTGTGCGAGACCGGCGGCGAAGCCAAGGAGCTCGTTCAGGGCGGGGCCGTGAAGGTCAACGGCGAAGTCTGCACCATGCGCGGCAAGAAGTGCCGCCCGGGTGATACCGTGGAGCTGGACGGACAGACCATCGAGATCGGGATGGGCGGCTGATGCGGCTGCTCTCTCTCGAAGTCGAAAATTACCGGAACATCGCCTCGGCCAGCCTGACGCCGGGCCGGGAGCTGACGGTCATCTGCGGCAACAACGGCCAGGGAAAGACGAACCTCCTGGAAGCCATCTGGCTGCTTACCGGCGGCAAGAGCTTCCGGGGCGGCAGGGACGCAGAGCTGGTGCGCCGGGGCGAACCCTTCGCCGTGCTCAAAGCGTCCGCCCTCCGCGCACAGCAGGAAGAGCAGGAAAAGGAAGAGCCGAACCGCGTCCGCCTGACGGTGGGCGCGCCGGATTCCCCCCGCCCGGGCCGGACAGTCTCGGTGAACGGGGGCGCAGTCAAGCGGGCGGCCAGCCTTGCGGGCAGTTTTCCGGCGGTGGTCTTCGACCCCGGACACCTGAGTCTCGTGAAGGGCGCGCCGGAAGGGCGGCGGAAATTTCTGGACGCGGCCCTCTGCCAGCTCTACCCCGGCTACCTGACCCTCTACCGCCGCTATGTCCGGGCTTTGCAGCAGAAAAACGCGCTGCTTCGACGCTCTTCCAATGGCATTGAGCGGCCTTATGCCGAAAAGCGGGCCTTGTTAGAAGTGCTGAATCTGGAGCTTGCCCAGCAGGGCGAGGCCATCCAGCAGCGGCGCAGAGCCTATCTCGCCGCCCTCTCCCCGCTGGCCTGCGCCAACTATGAGGAGCTTTCCCGCGGGGCGGAAACACTGAGTCTGCGGTATGCGGCCCAGTTCGAGCCGGGCGGTCTGGCTCAGCTTCTGCGGCAGAAAATGCCCGAAGAGCTGCGGGCCGGGCAGAGCCTCTGCGGCCCTCACCGGGAAGATCTGGACCTTCTTCTGGATGGTCAGCCCGCAAAAGTGTATGCGAGTCAGGGACAGCAGCGGAGCGTCGTGCTCAGCCTGAAAATGGCCGAAGCCGCCGCAGCTGCCTCCATCACGGGCGAACACCCGGTGATGCTGCTGGACGACGTGCTCAGCGAGCTGGACGATGGCCGCAAGCAGTATCTGCTCACCCGGATGCGGGAAAAGCAGACCTTCGTGACCAGCTGCGACGACACCGCTTTCCTCAAAACGGACGGCGAGGTCTACCGGATGAACGGCGGCGTGCTGACGAAAGTGTGATGCAATGTATGTACACCTTGGCCGCGATTATGTCCTGAACGACCGGGACATCATCGGCATCTTCAATCTGGAAACGACGACCATCTCACCCCGGGGGCGGGAGTTTCTGAACTACGCCCAGAAAAACGGGGCGGTGGTGAGTCTGTCCGATGAGCTGCCCCAGAGCTATGTGCTGGCAGATTCCCCGGTGGATACGATCTATCTCTCGGAGCTGTCGCCTGCTGCGCTCAAACGGCGCACGGAGATGAAACTGGAATAAGCCAACCAGCGATCGATCGCTTTTACAAATAGTAACGAAAAAACGAAACAAAACAAAAGGGAGAAAGGAAATGGCAGAGGAAATCATTACCAGTACCAACGCAGAAACTGCGACGGATCATGAATACAACGCCAGCGAGATCCAGGTCCTGAAGGGCCTGGAGGCAGTGCGCAAGCGCCCCGGTATGTATATCGGCTCCACCGGCGAGCGCGGCCTGCACCATCTGGTGTACGAGATCGTGGACAACGCCATCGACGAGGCTCTGGCCGGTTACTGCGACCACATCGAGGTCAAGATCCTGAAGGGCGACATCATTCAGGTCACGGACAATGGCCGCGGCATCCCCGTGGACATCCAGGCTGATACCGGTCTGCCTGCCGTCACCGTCGTCTATACCATCCTCCATGCCGGCGGCAAGTTCGGCGGCGAGAACTCCGGCTACAAGGTGGCCGGCGGCCTGCACGGCGTCGGCGCGTCTGTCGTCAACGCCTGCTCGGAGTGGCTGACCGTCAACGTCCGCCGCGACGGCCGCGAGTACGAGCAGACCTTCCGCCGCGGCGACCCGGACGGCCCGCTGAAGTGCATCGGCACCGTGGACCCCAGTGTCACCGGCACCCGCGTCACCTTCAAGCCCGACCCGGAGATGTTCAAGGACACCACCGTCTACAACTTCGAAACGCTGGAAAAGCGCCTGCGGGAAGAGAGCTTCCTGAACGCCGGTGTCAAGATCACCTTGACCGACGAGCGCGAGCTCTACACCCCCGTCCTCGAGGACGGCAAGGAGGGCGAGCCCACCTACCGCACCGAGGTCATGTGCTACGAGGGCGGCATCAAGAGCTTCGTCACCTATCTGGGCGAGAAGCGCGACCTCGAGGTGCTCCACCCCAACGTCATCTACCTCAAGGGCCAGACCGACCGGGGCATGGCAGAGATCGCCTTGCAGTATAATTCCAGCTACAATGAGCTGCTGCTGAGCTTCGCCAACAACGTCAACACCCCCGACGGAGGCACCCACGAAGAGGGCTTCCGCAGCAGCCTCACCCGCGTCTTCAACGATTATGGCCGCAGCCACGGTCTGCTGAAGGACAAGGACGAGAACCTTTCCGGCGCTGACGTCCGCGAGGGCCTCATCTGTGTCATCTCCGTCAAGCTGCAGGAGGCCGAGTTCGAGGGCCAGACCAAGGCAAAGCTGGGCAATACGGAAATTCGAACCCTCGTCTCCAACATGGTCTACTCCAAGCTGATGGAGTTCTTCGAGGAAAACCCCGGCGTGGCCAAGGCCATCTTCGAAAAGGCCACCCAGGCCGCCCGCGCCCGCGCTGCCGCCAAGAAGGCCCGTGAGCTGGTGCGCCGCAAGAGCGCCCTCGAGACCAGCCGGATGCCCGGCAAGCTGGCAGACTGCCGCGAAAAAGACCCCACCCGCACCGAGATCTTCATCGTCGAGGGTGATTCTGCAGGCGGCTCGGCCAAGATGGGCCGTGACTCGGCCATTCAGGCCATCCTCCCCCTGTGGGGCAAGATGCTCAACGTCGAAAAGGCCCGCGCCGACCGTATCTACGGCAACGACAAGCTGATGCCTGTCGTGCTGGCACTGGGCTGCGGCATCGGCGACGAGTTCGATATTTCCAAGCTGCGGTATGACAAAGTGTTCATCATGGCCGATGCCGATGTCGATGGCTCTCACATCTGCACCCTGATGCTCACCTTCTTCTTCCGCTATATGCGCCCCCTCATCGAGCAGGGCCATGTCTATGTGGCACAGCCCCCGCTGTTCAAGGTGCAGAAGGGCAGCACCATCAAATACGCCTACAACGACGCCGAAATGGCCCTGCTCTCGCAGGAGATGCCCGGCGCGAAGATAAACCGCTATAAGGGCCTTGGCGAGATGAACCCGGAGCAGCTCTGGGAGACCACCATGAACCCGGACAACCGCGTCATCGTCCGCATCACCATCGAGGATGCCGAGAAGGCCGATGAGGCGTTCACCATCCTGATGGGCGATCAGGTGGAGCCCCGCCGCCGCTTTATCGAGACCAACGCCCAGTACGCAAAGCTCGACGTGTAATTGGAGGAAACAATGGAAGAAGATTATGTGATGATACCGGGCAGCGGTACCAAGATGATCATCCGGGACGTCAAGAAGGAAATCGAAACGGCGTTTCTGGATTACTCCATGTCGGTCATCGTGGCCCGCGCCCTGCCGGATGTGCGTGACGGCCTGAAGCCCGTCCACCGCCGCATCCTCTACACCATGCACGAACGCGGCAACGACCCCAGCCATCCCTACCGCAAGTCGGCAGATACCGTCGGTGCGGTGCTGGGCTCTTACCACCCCCACGGCGACGCCTCCGTCTACGACGCCATGGTCCGTCTGGCACAGGATTTCTCCCTGCGCTACCCGCTGGTGGATGGTCAGGGTAACTTCGGCTCGGTCGATGGCGACCCCCCGGCTGCTTACCGTTACACCGAGGCCCGCATGAGCCGCATGGCGGTCGAGATGCTGACCGACATCGACAAGGACACCATCAACTGGGACCCCAACTTCGACGAGACGAAGAAAGAGCCCAGCGTCCTGCCCTGCCGCTTCCCCAACCTGCTGGTCAACGGCAGTCAGGGCATTGCCGTCGGTATGGCCACCAACATCCCGCCCCACAACCTCAGTGAGGTCATCGACGGATGCGTGGCCTATATCGAGGACCCTGACATCGACCTGCCCGGCCTGATGGAGCACATCAAGGGACCGGACTTCCCCACTGCCGGTATCATCATGGGCCGAAGCGGCATCCGCGCCGCCTACGCCACCGGCCGCGGCAAGATCACCCTGCGGGGCCGTGCTACCATCGAAGAGACCAAGAATGGCCGTACCCAGATCATCATCACGGAAATTCCGTATATGGTCAACAAGGCCCGCCTCATCGAGAACATGGCCGACCTCGTGAAGGACAAGCGCATAGAGGGCATCACCGGCCTGAACGATGAGACCAACCGCAAGGGGATGCGCATCGTGGTGGACATCCGCAAGGACGCCAACGCGCAGGTCATCCTGAACCAGCTGTACCAGTACACCCAGCTGCAGGATACCGTGGGCGTCATCATGCTGGCCATCGACCACAAGGTGCCGAAGGTCATGACCCTGAAACAGATGATACAGAAGTACGTCGAGTTCCAGGATGAAGTCGTCCGCCGCCGCACGCAGTATGATTTGAAGAAAGCCAAGGAGCGCGCCCACATCCTCGAGGGTCTGAAGAAGGCCACCGACATCGTGGATGAGCTCATCGCTACCATCCGCGCCTGCAAGGGCGGCATGGCCGAGGCAAAGGCCGCTATCATGGAGCAGTTCGGCTTCGACGACCCGCAGGCCGACGCTATCGTGAAATTGCAGCTGGGCCGTCTGGCTGGTCTCGAGATCCTCAAGATCGAGGAAGAACTGTCCGGCTTACAGACAAAAATCAAGGATTGGGAGGACATCCTCGCCAACGACGCCCGGGTGCTGGAGATCGTGAAGAACGAGCTGCTGGACATGAAGAAGCGCTTCGGCGACGAGCGCCGCACCGAGATCCAGTCTGTCACCGGCGAAGTGGACATCGAAGACCTCATCGCCGAGGAGCAGTGCGTCTACACCCTCACCGAGGCCGGCTATATCAAGCGCCAGCTCAAGGCCACCTATCAGGCCCAGAAGCGCGGCGGCCGCGGCATCTCCGGCATGACCCGGAAGGAAGAGGATATCGTGCAGGAGATGTTCGTGGGCTCTACCCATGATTATGTCCTGTTCGTCACCGACAAGGGCCGTCTCTTCCGCATCAAGGGCTACACCATCGCCGAGGGCAGCCGCACCAGCAAGGGCAGCAACATCGTCAACCTGCTGCAGCTGGCCGAGGGCGAAAAGGTCACCAACATGCTCTGCTACCCCAAGGACGAGGACAACAAGGGCGGCTTCGTCACCATGGTCACCAGGCAGGGCCTCATCAAGCGCACCCCGCTGGAGCAGTACGCCAACATCCGCAAGACGGGCCTCATCGGCATCGCACTCAACGAGGGCGACGCGCTGGCATGGACCCGCCTGACCACCGGCAATGATATGCTCATCGTGGCGACCCGCAACGGTCAGGCCATCCGCTTCAACGAGGCCGACGCCCGCCCGATGGGCCGCAGCGGCCACGGCGTCCGCGCCATCAAGCTGGCCGAGGGCGACGAGGTCGTCGGCGTCTGCATCTGCCGCGAGGGCGGCACGGTGCTCACCGTCACCGAAAACGGCAAGGGCCGCCGCTCTGACATCGACACCTACCGCATCACCGCCCGCGGCGGCAAGGGCATCCGCAACTACGACGCCTCCAAGGACAAGGTGGCGGCCGTCAAGATCGTGGATGACATCGACGATGTGCTGCTGAGCAGTCAGGAGGGCATCATCATCCGCCTGCACGCCAACGAGATCCCCGTCCAGAGCCGCTACGGCTCCGGTGTCCGGGTCATGCGTCTGGGCGAGAACGACAAGGTGATGGTGCTGGCCCGCACCGACCACGACGACGAGGCACAGACCGAGAGCATCGAGGCCGACACCGAGGACGAGCCCACTGCCGAGCAGCTGGCGGAGATGGAAGCAGCCGATGAGGCATCGGCCGCCGAAGCTCCCGAGGCTGACACCGGCGACGAGGAATAAACCTCATTTCCACACATAAACTGACCCTGCGGGGGAGTACACGCTTTCTGCGGTGCTCTCCCGCAGGTTTTTTTGCAAAAATCACGGTTATACTGGACAAATCCGCTGTTTGTGTGGTACGATAACCGGACAACAAGAAAGATCCTCATGGGGGAGTAGCAGGCGCTGTTTTGCAGGCGGCGCAGCAAGTCAACACAATGACGGCCCGGGCGGCTGTCTGGCTTGCTTTCATTTGCGAGACTCATGTGCTTTGGTGCGAGTACCACGCCCATTCCACATGGAGTCAGTTTGTAAAAATCCGACCCGGAATTGGCGAAATGCGCGCCGATCCCGGGTCTTTTGTCTGCCCACCAATTCCGGTCAAATCAGGAGGCATCGTTATGGAATGGAGTTTTTTGTTTTTCTTCAACAGCGCCCTGCTGGGCGTGGGCCTTGCCATGGATGCGTTTTCCGTCTCGATGGCAAACGGTCTGCATGACCCGCAGATGTCCCGCCGCCGGGGCGTCCAAATCGCAGGCACCTTCGGCATCTTTCAGGCCGTCATGCCCATGACGGGCTGGGTCTGCGTCCACACCATCGTGGAGCTGTTCTCTTCGTTTGAAAAGTTCATCCCCTGGATCGCCCTCATCCTGCTGGGCTATATCGGCGGTAAGATGCTCATTGAGGGCATCAAGGGCGAAGAGGCCGAGGAAGCCGCTGAGCTGAGCGCGGGCGCACTCTTCATGCAGGGCGTCGCCACCAGCATCGACGCGCTGTCGGTGGGCTTCACCATCTCGGAGTACGGCTGGTTCATGGCGCTGGTCTGCTCCCTCATCGTGGCGGCCGTCACCTTCTTCATCTGTGAAGCCGGCCTTGCCATCGGCAAAAAGTTCGGCACCGACCTCTCCGGCAAAGCCTCCGTCCTCGGCGGCGTCATCCTCATCGGCATCGGTCTGGAGATCTTCATCTCCGGCATGATGGGCTGAGAAAAACAGCAGCGCCCCTGCACATTTGTGCAGAGGCGCTTTTTTGTTCCCCATGGAACATCATTCAAAATAATCTGCGTATTCCTCGGTGAGCTTACTGCCCAGACGGCGGATGCCGCCGTAAAGATGGCGTTCCACCAGCGGCTCAAAGGCCGCGAGGTCGCACCGCTCGATGGCGTCGATGAGATTGTGGTGGTCGGCCACCACCTCGGCGAGCCCGCCGGTGGTCAGGGTGTCCAGCATTCGGAAGCGGCTGTAGTCGGCGTGGGCGTTCTGCAGGGTCCGCCAGAGGTACATCTTGCCCATGGCGGAGAACCACGTCTCGTGGAGCCGGGTGTCAGCCTCGTAGAGGCGGTTGAAGTCCAGCGTTTCGGCCTTGGCCAACTCGTCGTAGGCGGCGGCACGCTGGCGGATGAGGGCGCGGTGCTCCGGTGTGCAGTGGGGCGCAAAGTCCCGCAGGACCCGGGCCTCTACCGCGATGCGCTCATAGATCAGCTCGTCCACGATGTCCCGGTTCAGCCGGGTGACGGTGGTGCCTTTGTACGGCACAATCTTCACCAGCCCGTTCTCCTGCAGCCGCTGCAGCACCACCCGGATGAGGGAGCGGGGCGCGCCGAAGCGGGTGCAGAGCGGGTTTTCGCTCAGCGAACAGCCGGGCCGGAGGGTCAAATCGATGATCTCCCGCTCGAGGACGGCGTAGATTTCAGAATCTGTTTTATACTGTTGTTCCATTGTCGTTTTCCTGTCTGATGCCCCAAGCGGGCCATGTCCCGGGGACCGGGAGGCGGAAGTCCATTCCCTTTCCGGTGTCGGGATGGATGAAGCGGAGCCGGGCGCTCTGAAGCGCAATGTCTCCCTTGATGCAGCTGCCGTATTTGCCGTCGCCCCAGAGCGGGTGGCGGCGGGACGCGAACTGCACCCGTATCTGGTGGGTGCGCCCGGTGTGGAGGGTGATGTCCGCAAGGCTGGCGCTGCCGTCCGGGGCGGAGGCAGAAATGCAGTATTCCAGCACAGCCTCCTTCACGCCCTTGCGCGGACGGCTCACCGGAAAAACACGGCCTTTCCGGCTGTCCTTGAATAAGTAGTCCCGCAGGACGCCTTCGGCGGGCAGCTTCTCGTCCGGCCCGCCTGCGATGAGGGCGCGGTATTGTTTCACGAAAGGCGGCGCGTCCGGTGTTCCGGCGGCAGGCTCGGCCCGGCCATCCTCTTCGGCATAAACCTGCTGGCTCTGCGTCACCTGCCGGCTGAGGGCGGCGGCTGCCTGCGGGGTCTTCGCATAGACCATCAGACCCGACACGCCGGTGTCCAGCCGGTGGATGACGCCCACATAGGCGTCGGGCCTGCCCCAGAGCTTCCGCAGGGCGGCGGGTACGCCGTCCTCACTGGAAAGCCCGGCGGGCTTGTCCAGAACCACGAGGGCTGTATCTTCGTAGAGTATCACAGCCTGCCCTCGTCCACCAGCGCCTTGAGCTTGAGCACGCCCGCGATGGTCTTGCCGTCCTTGATCTCGCCGCTCATGACCATCTCGTAGGCTTTTGCCAGCGGGATGCGGTCGGGCGTCAGGAACTCGTCGTCGTCCAGATGCATCTGGGTGGTGTGCAGGCCGGTGGCCACCCACATATAGATGATCTCGGTGTCATAGCCCACCGTGGGGTAGAACTCGCCCAGCGGGGTGTAGTGGTCGGCGGTCAGGCCGCACTCCTCGCCCAGCTCCCGCTTGGCGGCTTCGAAGGGGTCTTCGCCCTTTTCCAGCTTGCCGGCGGGCAGCTCCCACAGCTCCTGCTGCATGGCGTAGCGGAACTGGCGCACCATGCAGAGGGTGCCGTCCTCAAAATACGGTACGATGCAGGCCCCGCCGTGGTGGTGGACCACCTCCCGGACAGAAGTCTCGCCGTTTTCCAGCAGAGCCACGTCTTTGGTCAGCGTGACCACCCGGCCCTCAAAGAGAACTTCGCTCGAGAGCGTCTTTTCAAAATGTGCAGCATCCATCGTTTTGTGCCTGTCCTTCCCTGCGCTGTGCAGCGCATGATACTATAGATAAAGTTTACGGCAGAATCTGTACAAATGTCAATTATAAATTTAGAATTTTGTAAGAAAAAGCCTCATGGATGCTGGATTTTGGAGCATAACACCGCCATGGATGCAGCAAAGAACACATCTGTAAAAAAGCGCTAAAAAAATTCTTGAATTTTTGTTGTGTTTTTACAGTCGGTTTGCGTTGCCTTTACCGGCGGAATTTGCTATTATATTAGATGAGCAATAGTGCCTTCATGGGGTTCTCCGGCCCCGGGCAGGGCTATTGCCCTCGATGAGCGTGTGCTTTTGTGGAGTTCTCCGGCTCCGGCGAAGTGCGGCGCTTATCAGTTGAGCAATACGTTTTTCAAAGGAGTTCTCCGGCTCCGGTAAAAAGACGTTTGCCCCGCGCAGAAGGTACCAAATTCTGAATGGAGGAAGAAAAATGCCTAGAGCAAAGCAAACCATGGATGGCAATACCGCTGCCGCTCATGTAGCATATGCCTACACGGACGTGGCTGCCATCTACCCCATTACCCCCTCTTCTCCGATGGCTGACTTTGTGGACCAGTGGTCCGCTCAGGGCCAGAAGAACATCTTCGGCAACCAGGTCAAGGTCGTCGAGATGCAGTCTGAGGCAGGCGCTGCAGGCGCTGTGCACGGCTCTCTGGGTGCAGGTGCTGTTACCACCACCTTCACCGCTTCTCAGGGCCTGCTGCTGATGATCCCCAACATGTACAAGATCGCTGCTGAGCAGCTGCCCTGCGTGTTCGATGTTTCTGCACGTACCGTTGCTACCCAGTCCCTGAACATCTTCGGTGATCACAGCGACGTTATGGCATGCCGCCAGACCGGCTTCGCAATGCTGGTCGAGAGCAGCGTGCAGGAAGTCATGGACCTGTCCCCTGTTGCCCATCTGGCAGCCATCGAGGGCAAGGTCCCCTTCCTGAACTTCTTCGACGGCTTCCGTACTTCTCACGAGTACCAGAAGATCGAGAAGTGGGACTACGCCGACCTGAAGGAAATGTGCAACATGGAGGCTGTCGAGGAGTTCCGCGCAAAGGCTCTGAACCCCGAGCACCCCAAGATGCGCGGTTCCCACGAGAACGGCGACGTGTTCTTCCAGCATCGTGAGGCCTGCAACTCTGTCTACGACGCACTGCCCGCAGTCGTCGAGAAGTACATGGCCAAGATCAACGAGAAGCTGGGCACCAACTACGACCTGTTCAACTACTACGGCGCACCCGATGCCGATCGCGTCATGATCGCTATGGGCTCTGTCTGCGACGTTGCGGACGAGGTCGTCGATTACCTGAACGCTAAGGGCGAGAAGGTCGGTATCATCAAGGTCCGCCTGTACCGTCCCTGGGTGTCCTCCGCTCTGCTGAAGGTCCTGCCTGCTACCGCTAAGAAGGTCGCAGTTCTGGACCGCACCAAGGAGCCCGGCTCTCTGGGCGAGCCCCTGTACCTGGATGTCGCAGCTACCCTGCGTGAGGCTGGCAAGAATGATGTCATCCTGACCGGCGGCCGTTACGGTCTGGGCAGCAAGGACACTCCCCCGTCCTCCATCTTCGCTCTGTTCAAGGAGCTGGAGAAGGATCAGCCGAAGGAGCGCTTCACCCTCGGCATCACCGATGATGTCACCGGCCTGTCTCTGCCTGAGGTCAAGCCCGCTCCCATCACCGCAGCAGCCGGCACCAAGGAGTGCAAGTTCTGGGGTCTGGGCGGCGACGGTACCGTCGGTGCGAACAAGAACTCCGTCAAGATCATCGGCGACCACACGGATAAGTATGTTCAGGCATACTTCCAGTATGACTCCAAGAAGACCGGCGGCGTGACCATCAGCCACCTGCGCTTCGGCGACAAGCCCATCCGCAGCCCCTACTACATCAACCAGGCTGACTTCGTGGCCTGCCACAACCCCGCTTACATCCACATGGGCATGAAGATGGTCCAGGATGTCAAGCCCGGCGGCGTGTTCATGATCAACTGCCAGTGGAACGATGAGGAGCTGGGCCATCACCTGAACGCTGAGGCCAAGAAGTACATCGCTGACAACAACATCCGGCTGTACACCATCAACGCGATCGACAAGGCTATCGAGATCGGTATGGGCAAGCGCACCAATACCATCCTGCAGTCCGCTTTCTTCAAGCTGGCTGACGTTATGCCCATCGAGGACGCCGTCAACTTCATGAAGCAGGCAGCTCAGAAGAGCTACGGCAAGAAGGGTCAGGACGTCGTTGAGATGAACTGGAAGGCCATCGATGCCGGTGTTGACGCCATCCACAAGGTGGACGTCCCCGCTTCCTGGTCCAACCCCGAGGCCGATCCCGCTCCGAAGGAGCTGTCTGGCCGTCCCGAGCTGGTCAAGCAGATCCGCAACGTCATGGAGCCCATCGCTCGTATGGACGGCGACAGCCTGCCCGTCTCTGCTTTCGTTGCTAACGCAAACGGCGAGTGGGAGCAGGGCGCTTCCGCTTACGAGAAGCGCGGCACCGCTGTGAACGTCCCCGAGTGGGATGCTGCAAAGTGCGTTGGCTGCAACCAGTGCGCATTCGTGTGCTCTCACGCAACCATCCGTCCCTTCCAGCTGACCGCTGACGAGCTGGCAGCAGCTCCCGCACAGACCAAGAGCCGCGACAACAAGCCCGCTAACGAGTACAAGTTCGTTATGGCTGTGTCTCCTCTGGACTGCATGGGCTGCGGCGAGTGTGTCACCGTCTGCCCCACCAAGGCTATCCAGATGGTTCCTCAGGAGTCTCAGGCCGATCAGCAGGCAGTCTTCGACTACTGCGTCGCCAACATCTCCAAGAAGCCCTCTAAGTTCGCAGACGACACCGTCATCGGCTCTCAGTTCAACCAGCCGCTGCTGGAGTTCTCTGGCTCCTGCGCAGGCTGTGCTGAGACCTCTTACGCACGTCTGATCACCCAGCTGTTCGGCGAGAAGATGTACATCTCCAACGCCACCGGCTGCTCCTCTATCTGGGGCGGTACTGCTTCCATCTCTCCGTACACTGTCAACAAGGACAGCGGCCGCGGTCCTGCATGGTGCAACTCCCTGTTCGAGGATAACGCAGAGCACGGCCTGGGCCTGTATCTGGGCCAGAAGACCGTCCGTGAGAACCTGATCAAGCGCATCGCTGAGGTCGCTGGTTCTGACAAGGCTTCTGCTGAGCTGAAGGCTGCCTTTGACGAGTTCATGGCAACCAAGAACAACACCAAGGCGAACGATGCCCCCGCTAAGGCTCTGATCGCTGAGCTGGAGAAGGCTGCTGCCGCTGGCTGCGCCGAGTCCGCTGAGATCCTGAAGAGCAAGGAGTTCATCGCCAAGAAGTCCGTCTGGATCTTCGGTGGTGACGGCTGGGCATACGACATCGGCTTCGGCGGTCTGGACCACGTCCTGGCTTCCGGCGAGGATGTCAACGTCATGGTCTTCGATACTGAGATGTACTCCAACACCGGCGGACAGGCATCCAAGGCCTCCAACATCGGCGAGGTCTGCCAGTTCGCTGCTGCTGGTAAGGAGATCAGCAAGAAGAGCCTGTCTGAGATCGCTATGACCTACGGTTACATCTATGTTGCTCAGATCGCTCTGGGCGCTAACATGAACCAGGCTGTCAAGGCTATCGCAGAGGCTGAGGCATATCCCGGCCCCTCCCTCATCATCGGCTACGCTCCCTGCGAGCTGCACGGTGTTAAGGGCGGCATGACCAACTGCCAGAACGAGATGAAGAAGGCAGTTGAGGCTGGTTACTGGAACCTGTTCACCTTCAATCCGGCCAACAAGGCTCAGGGCAAGAACCCCTTCACCCTGACCTCCAAGGCTGTGGATGCCGAGAAGTATCAGGCCCTGCTGGCAAACGAGACCCGTTACAGCCGCCTGACTCGTGCATTCCCGGAGCGTGCAAAGCAGCTGTTCGCTCGCAACGAGCAGGTCGCAAACGACCGTTACGAGCATCTGACCCGCCTGGTCGAGCTGTACAAGTAAGCCAGAGTTCTTTTGATTCTGGCTGGAATTTTGCCGCAGCGGCACCTTAGTCCCGAAAGGGCGGCTGCTCCGTGCTGGCGATTACTGCGCAACGCAGCAGTACGAAACTGTGGCCCCGGCCAGAGAAGAAATGACAGGCTTATTTCTACGCAGAGACTGGAGCTTTGTACTCCAAACTGATTTCAACTCTCTGCCCGCGTCCGAACGCGTCGGGGCGGGCAGAGCCTGAAATACCAAAGCGCCCGCGAGGGTCCTTGAAAGCATACTTCGCGTGTGTCAGGAGCATAAGGTCTGTTCGCAGATACCTTGCCCCGCCTGCTGCATAAGACCTGCTTGCAGGTATCTTGCCGCAGTCAAAAACGGATCCCGTTTTTAGCGCCCCGCTCACTGGAAACAGTGTCCGGGGCGTATTTTTGTGTCTTTTACACTTTCTTCATAGGTTTTTCATGAAATCCGGTGCGGAATCTGCTATACTACAGCCATGAGGATTCGGGGCCGCAACCGATTCCTTGTACATGATTCCTCCTCACACCAAAGCAATATCCAAACACAGCGCCCTTTCCGGTGAAGCCGCAAGCACCGGGGAGGGCGCTGTGCGTTTTTCTGCGTCAATATTCCGGAAATGGACGCCTTACAGGGTTGACCGGGCATTTGAGTGGAGATATAATAAACTTATAGGCTAAGAAACTTAGCAAAACGAATTTGTGGAGGTGAACGCAGGACAATGGACCCGGATCATAGTCGAAGACGATGGAATGATGCGGCCGGAGCGACCGCGAAAGGTGCTGCGTTCGCCTTTTTTGTACGCTGAACAGCGGAGTATCCGCTGTCCGGCTGCCGTACAAAAGAGGCGCAGCTTTGCGCGTGCAGATGGGCAGTGCGGCCCGGGGTCTGCGGCGCAGGAGCGGCGCTTTTTGCGTTGATGTGGCTGTGTCCTCCTGAGACAGAAAAGAGGAGGAACACAAATGGAAGAAGAAAAGAAGACCCCGGAGCGCGAAGAGGAACAGGCTCTTCCGGTGCAGGAGCTGCCCACGGATATTCCCGCTGAGGTGCGCCAGAAGCTGGCCGAAGACCTGAACGAGCAGGCCACCGAAGACCTCAAGCAGGACGTCCGCGAGGCCGAAAAAGAGGAGGCCAACGACGAAGAAGTCAAGGCCAACCCCGAGATGCTGACCAAGAGCCGTCTGCTCAAGCTGCTCGTCAAGAAGCAGTACGTCAAGCTGCGCGAAGTGACCGAGGAAGAGCAGCCCGCCGACCTGGCCGAGCTGCTGGAAGAGCTGGACGAGAACAACCGCCTCGTGGTGTTCCGTCTGCTGAAAAAGGACGTTGCAACGCAAGCATTCGCCTATATGTCCGATGAGGCCCGCGACGACCTCGTGAATGCGTTCTCCGACGTCGAGCTGGTGAGCGCCATCGAAGATATGAGCCTTGACGACGCCGCCGACCTGCTGGAAGATATGCCCGCAGGCGTGGTCAAGCGGGTGCTGGAAAAGTCGTCCCGCCAGACCCGTGAGAGCCTGAACAAGCTGCTGAACTACCCCGAGAGCTCTGCCGGCAGCCTGATGACCCCCGAATACGTCCGTCTGCGGCAGGAAATGACCGTCAGTGACGCCTTCGCCGCTATCCGTAAGCAGGGTGAGAACGCCGAGACGGTCTACACCTGCTATGTGGTGGAGCGCAACCGCCTGCAGGGCGTCGTGTCGGCCCGCAGCCTGCTGCTGTCTGACCCCTCTACCCCCATCGTGGACATCATGGACGACAATGTCGTCACCGTGAAGGTCACGGATGATCAGGAGTATGTGGCCCGCGAGATGCAGCGCTACGACTTCACCGCGATGCCCGTTCTGGACAACGAGGGCATGTTCGTCGGTATCATCACCATCGACGACGCGATCGACGTCCTGACCGATGAGAGCACCGAGGATATGCAGAAGATGGCAGCTATTCTGCCCGACGACGATGCCACCACCTACTTCGGCACCAGCGTCTGGACCCACGCCAAGCAGCGTATCCCCTGGCTGCTCATCCTGATGCTCTCTGCTACCTTCACCGGCATGGTCACGACCCACTACGAAGAGGCTTTCGTCAGCCTGCCCCTGCTGGTCTCCTTCATGCCCATGCTGATGGATACCGCCGGCAACTGCGGCAACCAGATCAGCACCCTGATGGTCCGCGGCCTCGCTCTGGGCGAGGTGGAGCCCAGCGACTTCCTCAAAGTTCTGGGCAAGGAGCTGAGGGTCTCCGCCATCGTCGGCGCTGTGCTGGGCATCGTCAACGGCCTGCGCATCTACCTGATGTACACCTACCTCTACGCCGGCCAGTATGACAATGTCATCGGCTACGCAGTGGTCGTCAGCGTGTCGCTGTTCTTCAGCGTCATCCTCGCAAAGCTGGTGGGCGGTATGCTGCCCTTGGCCGCCAAGAAGCTGGGCGCCGACCCGGCCATCATGGCGACCCCCTTCATCACCACCATCGTGGACGCCTGCAGCTTGATCTTGTATTTTCAAATCGCACAGACTGTCTTCCGCGGCATGATGTAAATATGCAAAAACGCCCCCGCTCAGTGATATGTACCCCTAATACTGGACACCCAGTATTGGGGGTATTTTTATGAAATAC
>OBAB01000622.1_pt1 | contig 21433 bp, 17 predicted proteins | sample 1516501 | NCBI WGS metagenome assembly OBAB01 (sample SAMEA2579906, study PRJEB22360) | human gut metagenome
CAGAACTTTAAAATATTGTGATAAATTGTTCTTCCATACCAGATGGCATCCTTAATAGATTTGAAATTGTCATCTAATATTACAATTTTTCCGGCTTCTTTGGCAGCTTCTGTACCACTTCCCATGGCAAAGCCGACATCTGCCCGCTTTAACGCCGGAGAGTCATTGACACCGTCCCCCGTCATGCCGACAACAAGATTCATTTCCTGACACAGCCGCACCATTCTGGATTTATCTGTTGGCAGTGCACGGGCAATTACGCGGATATGCGGTATCATACGCTTCACTTCTTCGTCAGACATTTTATTTAACTGGGCAGATGAAATTGCCTTATCTTCCGGATTTTGTAAAAGTCCCGCATCTTTTGCAATGGCGACTGCCGTTTCCAGTCTGTCGCCTGTAATCATGACAACCTGTATACCGGCTTCCTGTACTTCCCGGATAGCCTCTTTTGCCTCACTTCTTACATCATCGCGGATTCCCACCAGGCCAATCAGAACAACATCATCCTGAATTTCATTTTCTTTGAGTTCACGCCCGGAATACCCAAATGCCAGTACACGCATTGCTTTTGCTGCCAATTCATCGATTTTTGCATTTAATGCGGCATGATCTAACGGACAAACCGTGCCTTCTGCATCCAGATACTTTTCTGCCTTTGCAAGCAGACGCTCCGGTGCACCCTTATAAAAAGTCTTGCCGAAGCTTTCCACTCTTGCCTGGCTGAATTTATTTTTGGAATTAAAGCCCTGAAATGCCGTTACCTGACAATCCTTATCTTCCTGAAATGCGCGGAATGTATTTTCACCGATAAATTTCATCAGCGCCTGATCGGTCGCATTACCGCCGATAACCTGATGACGGCTGTCAAACATTGCCTGTGTATTTTTGCCGATTGCAAGGTCTACGTAGCCTTTTACCTTACTGTGACGGCTCAATTCATCTATTGGAATGGTTTTTCCGTCCGCCGTGAAAAATTCCACGACTTCAAGACTTCCCTTTGTAATTGTCCCTGTCTTATCACTAAACAGAATATTTAAAGACCCTGCTGTTTCAATCCCTTCAGCTTTTCTTACCAATACATTATGGTCTAACATTTTACTGGTATTCTGCATCAGTACCAGTGAAATCATCAATGGCAGACCTTCCGGCACGGCACATACAATAATAACAACTGCCAGCGAAACGGCTTCTACAATTTTTGTAAACACCGCTTCAAATCCCATTGCAAAAAATGCAGACGCCCCGCCTGCAAGAATTATAAAATGTACCAGATAAAGCACTGCAATGACAACTGCGCCAATATAACCGAAGCGCGAAATCTGATTTGCCAGCTTTCCAAGCTTGACCTTTAACGGAGAATCCGGTTCATCCTCCTGCATTTCCTCTGCCATTTTCCCCATCATTGTCTTTAAGCCGACTTTGCGGACATCCAACACTCCTTCGCCATCAAATACGACCGCACCGCGAAACAGTGAATGTTCATCGACAAATGTATCGCCTGTAATGTCCTCCGGAAATGCAGTGCTGCCATCTGCTGCCTCTTTTTTACATTCCTCCGCTTCTCCGTTTAATGCAGAATTATCTACACGCAGACTGCCGGACAGCAACACCCCGTCTGCAGGAATCTTATCCCCGGACTGCAAAAGAATCTTGTCACCCACAACCACGTCTTCGACATCAAATACTGTAATGACACCATTTCTGTAGACCTTACACTGATCCTTTTTTGTACTGCCTTTTAATTCCCTGTACTTTGTATCACTTGCCACACTGGTCTTTGCCGAAACAAATGCTACAATTAATACTGCCACAATCGTTCCCGCAGGCTCATAAATATCTGCATATCCAAGTACCCACATAACAATCATCAATCCTGCGATAATCAGCAGAATCCGAATCATCGGGTCGCCAAAAGTCTCTTTAAACGCTTCCCAAAATGTCGTTGGTTGTGAATCCGGTATTGCATTTGACCCATACTGCTGTCTGGAATGTTCAACTTCCCGATCTGTCAGTCCACTGAATTTCATAAATAATGTTCCTCCTGATTTTGTATGCCTGTTAATAACTTCTTATTTATAGTAAGATACTAGATTTCGTTTTAAACTTCAACCCATTATTCCATTTTTTATTTGTTTTAATGTATTTTTAATTTTTTAAATTCACACACTTTTTACTTATGTGTGCTTTATGTAAAAGTGATGTAAATTTCTATTTATTCAACATTTTTCAGTCTATTTTAACAAAAAGTCCCTTTTTCTCATTGCATTGTCTAACAATATGGCATATAATCATCTTTAGTAAAGACATTTATAAAACTATACTAGCTTAGCTATAGGGAGGCCGCTTATTATGGAACATTCATCGCCTGATATGACTGTTGAACAAATTTGTACAGTCATTGATTTATTAAACCCCTGCATTGATGATCATTTATATGTATATGATTTTACAAATGACTATTATTATATTTCCCCTCACGCAGCGGAACGTTTTCCGATTCCGGGAACTGCTTTTCACAATGTCATTGAAAATCACCGGCATTTTGTCTATGCCCCTGACCTTGCGGCATTACAGACCGATTTGAATGATTTGATTGCAGGCAGAAAAGATTTTCACAATATGCAGTACCGCTGGATTGATAAAAAAGGGCAGCCTGTATGGATTAACTGCCGTGGATATATTGTACATGAAAAGAATGTTCCGCACTATATGATTGGCTGTATTAATGAAATCGGAGGCAGACAAAAAGCCGATGATGTCAGCGGTCTTTTAGGCGAATCCAGTCTCCGCTCTTATCTGGAGGATTATTATGCAGCCTTTCCATCCGGATATCTGCTGCGGCTCGGGCTTGATGATTTTAAGGAAATTAATGAAAAATTCGGTACAGAATACGGCGATATGGTCTTAAAAAAGACCGCACAGTGTATTTCTTCCTGTATCAAACCCGGTCAGATGCTCTACCGGATTGTCGCAGATGAATTTGTCATTGTGGATTTTATGGGTGGCACTGTCGATGAAGCCTGCGCTTTGTATGTACGGATCCGCCAGCAGCTCCAGCAGTTTGTGGAAGATAACCACTATGAAGTTGTATTTACAATTTCCGGCGGCATTTTAAATTGTGCAGATGTCTGGGAAAAGTCTTATTCCAATATTATGAAGATTTCAGAATTTGCCTTAAATGAAGCAAAACGCAACGGCAAAAACCGTTACAAAATTTTCACTTCAAAGGATTATGAAAATTTTCTGCGTAAAAAACAGATTACAAAAATTCTGCGCCAGTCTATTTTAAATCACTTTGAAGGTTTTGAAGCTTACTTTCAGCCACTGTTTCACGCTGAAGACAACACTTTGTACGGTGCTGAAACCTTAATGCGTTTCCACTGTGCAGAACTTGGCATGATTTCCCCTGCCGAATTTATTCCGATTCTGGAAGAAACCGGGCTGATTATTCCGGCAGGACGATGGATTATGCGTCAGGCACTTGCCTGCGGTAAAAAAATCCAGCGGGTAATTCCAAATTTTCAGATCAGCATTAATGTTTCTTATATTCAAATTATGAAAAGTGACATTATCAGTGAAATTGCTGCTGCCATTGAAGAATTTGAAGTCAACCCGGCTAATGTCGTAATTGAATTAACAGAAAGCGGACTGCTGGAATCCGACCCGCGCTTTACAAGCCTGTGGGGTTCTTTAAAATCCGAAGGCATCCGTCTTGCATTAGATGATTTTGGTACCGGTTATTCTAATTTTCACTATCTGTATGAATTAAAACCGGACATTATTAAAATTGACCGTTCCTTTACTGCAAAGGCACTGTCAAATGAATATGATTACAACCTCTTGTCTTTAATGAGCGACATGGTACATCATCTGGATTTGAAACTTTGTGTAGAGGGCATTGAAACAGAAGAAGAACGTATCCGCCTCCAACAGGTCGGTCCCGACTACAGTCAGGGCTTCTTCTTCGGACGTCCTTGTCCTTACAAACAGTTTCACGATGACTTTGTTGCAAAATGCAGTGCCTGAAACTGCATTTCTTAAAAGCAAAAGGATGTTATATAAGTTTTAACAGAAAGAGAGGACTTTATTATGGCAAACAGATTTATTCTCAACGAAACTTCTTATCATGGTGCAGGTGCAATCAAAAGCATTGCAGATGAAGCAAAAGGACGTTCTTTTAAAAAAGCTTTTGTATGCTCTGACCCGGATTTGGTAAAATTCGGTGTTACAAAAAAGGTATTGGACGTATTAGACGGCGCCGGACTTCCTTATGAATTGTACTCTAACATTAAACCGAATCCAACGATTGAAAATGTACAGACCGGTGTAGAAGCATTCAAAGCTTCCGGCGCTGATTATATCGTAGCAATCGGCGGCGGTTCTTCTATGGATACAGCTAAAGCCATCGGTATTATCATTAAAAACCCTGAATTTGCTGATGTACGCAGCTTAGAGGGCGTTGCTGATACAAAAAATAAGGCTGTTCCTATTTTTGCAGTTCCTACGACTGCCGGTACTGCTGCCGAAGTTACGATTAACTATGTTATTACTGATGCAGAAAAGAACCGTAAAATGGTGTGCGTAGACCCACATGACATTCCGGTTGTTGCCTTTATTGATCCGGATATGATGTCTTCTATGCCAAAGGGCTTAACTGCCGCAACCGGTATGGATGCCCTCACACATGCCATTGAAGGTTATATTACTGCCGGTGCATGGGAATTATCCGATATGTTCCACTTAAAGGCTATCGAAATCATTTCCCGCTCTCTGCGCGGTGCCGTTGATAACACACCGGAAGGCAGGGAAGGCATGGCACTCGGTCAGTATGTCGCAGGCATGGGCTTCTCAAACGTCGGTCTTGGTATTGTACATTCCATGGCACACCCACTCGGTGCATTATATGATACACCGCACGGTATCGCAAATGCAATTATTCTTCCGACTGTTATGGAATATAACGCAGAAGCAACCGGTGATAAGTATAAATATATCGCACAGGCTATGGGTGTAGAAGGAACTGAATCCATGACTCAGGAAGAATACCGCAAAGCTGCTGTTGATGCTGTTAAGAAGCTCGCAAAGGATGTTGGTATCCCTGAAAACTTAAAAGATATTGTAAAGAAAGAGGATATTCCTTTCCTTGCACAGTCTGCTTATGATGATGCATGCCGTCCGGGCAACCCAAAGGAAACCAGTGTTGCTGATATTACAGAACTGTATGAATCCTTAATTTAAAAGCACATATTAAAAAAGTGGCGCACTACAGCTTCTTACTGTGGTACGCCACTTTTTTAGTTCCCGGATATTATATCTTGATTATTATGTCTTTTATGCCTGGGGAAGACTGTTTTTCAGACACAGTCTTCCCCAGCCTGTCTGTGTATCAGGCACTGCTGCTCCCGCCAGCGGTTCTGCCCCTTTAATCAGATATGCCTTTAATTTTTCACCATAAAGAAATGCATCATTGCCACGCACAATGCCCCATTCCATTAAAAGTGCCGCACTGCCTGTTACAAAAGGTGTGGCATAGGACGTTCCACTCACACGTGCCATGCCGGATACCGACGGTACAAGCACATTAACACCGGGTGCTGCAAGCTCCGGCTTTACCATCAGGCTTCCACCGATTTCCACGATATAACCCCGCCCCGAAAACGGAGCCGCACTGCCCGTTCCCGCATCATACGCCCCCACTGTCACTGCTTTTGCCGCCGCAGACGGAATGGTAAATGTCGATGCACTGTCAGGGCTTGTAAATCCCGTCCCAAAGTTTAGCGCGCCCTGTGCCGGCAGCCACATATCATATCGTCCGTTCCGGATAGAACGCGGAATCAGCCTGAGTTTCCACAATCCGGATTGTATATATACTGTCTGTGGAATCATATCAATATAAATTTCCTGACGAATCCTAAACGGCGAAGGTTCTCCAAAATATGTAAGCAGTTCCATATCTTTATAACGGATCCGGCTGACACGGCTGTTCTCCTGAATCCGCCCCAGATTTCTGCCGGACGGCGCAATGATTTCCACGGCAATATCGTCCCAGTAATCTTTCCATATCTGGATACTAAGTCCCGTTTCATAACTGCTGACAGCAAGCTCAACCGTTTCTTCCATATCTTCTGTCAGCGTTCCGCCTGTATGGACTGCTCCCAGCCCCTCATTGCCGCTCCCGATGCAGATAGAACATTTCCAGCTGTCTGCAATATCATTAATAAAATTTTCTAACAGAGAACTACCGGTATGGTCCCCGTAATTGTTGCCAAAACTGATGTTGACCGCAAGCGGTTTCCCGTAATCTATCGCTTTCCTGACTACATAATCCAGTGCTTCCATTAACTGTGTCGTACGTGGAAATCCGTTCTTAGCCGCAAGTCCCAGTTTTACTACCAGAATGTCCGCCTGAGCTGCCACACCGCTGCTGCCGCAGGCAATCGCAGCAACCTGTGTACCGTGTCCTAATACATCCGCTCCGGGAATACCTGCTGTATCTTTTGTTTCATTTTGCAAAGCTTCATCAATCTGGCTTCTGTCATACTCGGTTCCGGTTGTCTGGTCCCATATATTTAAAATGCGTGTACTGCCGTCCGCATTGCGGAATTCCATGCTTTCTGCGCGGATACCGGTATCAATCACGGCAACAATCGTTCCTTTTCCGAAAAGTCCAAACGGATTATTCATCCCCTGCTGTACTGCATTGATACAGGATGCAGCTTTGCCTGCCTGTAATTCAAAATACAGCTGTTTGGGTTTTTCGACATACTCTATGACCGTTTCCTGCGAAACTGCATCTACCAGCGTTTCCGGCACAATAAGCACTGCATATTGGTTTAACAGTTCCCGTATCCGAATCTGCGGATAGCGTATTCTCAGCCCGTCTAAGCTGCCCGTATAGCGCACAATCAGCTCCCATGTATTTTGCTCCGGGTCATATCCGATGCCGAGTTCTTCTGACTTTTCCCGTTCCTCCTTCGTCGCCTGCAGGCTGATATTTAACAGGTTTTCAAGTTTCTGGTCTGCCATTTTGCTCCTAAAAAAGCTGCTATGCACCTATGCACAGCAGCTTTCTTGCTTTTCTTTTATTATATGCTTTTTGTCACAGACTGTTCTGGCAATTTTATTGTTTCAATCTATGATTTTCTTGTAAATTCAATCCGGCATTTCGGACACTTAATCAGAATTTTGCCTTTGCCGCGCGGCACTCTGATTTTCTGGGAACAGCTTGGGCATTTAAAAATGCGGTGGGTCTTGCTGTCCTTTATACGCATCTTCCACTGATTGAACCGTTTTAACACATCGTATTTCACCTTTAAATACGCCTGATTTTCACTGTAACGTTTTGAAATATTTCTTGAAAATGCACGGTAGTAGGAATATACAATTCCTCCCACAGCCAGGATATACAGCAGCATACTATGTGTAAATAAAGTAAGAATCAATAAAGCAAAGCTGATATAATTTACCATCTTAGACAGCTGGTCCATGCCGTAACGGCCAATCATAAACCGTGCCATCCGTTCTTTCCATCTTTCCATTGCAGTACACGCGCCGGTAAACAGCGCCCTTTCTTTATCATTTCACTATATCTACTGTATCATACTTATCCACAAAATCAATTAATAAAGTATAAATTATTGTGTAGATTATCTTTCAGTCATATAAACATTTCCGTCAAGGTCTTTCCAGTAAAATTGATCTTCTAAAATAACATAGCTGTGTGCGCTTCCTTCTTTTGGAATAGACACAGAACCCGGATTAATATAGGTGTAATCACCGCGCTTTTCGCACTTTGGAATGTGTGTATGACCGCATACCAGATAATCTCCTTCTTTTAACGCCGGAATATTTTTCTCGTCCAGCTTGTGTCCGTGTGCCAGTACCAGTGTTTTTCCATTCACATCGACAAATGCCTGTTCACATAATACATTAAAATCGAGTACCATCTGATCAACTTCCGTATCACAGTTACCACGGACACAAAGGATTTCATTGCGCAGCGGATTAAGCATTGCAATCACTTCCTTTGGTGCATATTCCTTTGGCAGGTCATTTCTCGGACCATGATATAAAATATCTCCTAAAAGAATCAGGCGTTCTGCTTTTTCTTCCTTATAACGCTCAAGCAGCTGTCTGCAATAATATGCTGAGCCGTGAATATCCGATGCAATCATAATTTTTTTCATAATAATCCTCATTTCTGAGCGACTTTGTCGTGAAGTTGCGATGAGAAATTCGCGCAGGCGATTTCTCATCTGCAATCATGGCTATTTGTTTTCGCTCAGAAACAAATAGCCGTGTGAAAAATAAGCGCATCAGCGTTATTTTTCACACTAATCTCTTTTCCGCTTTTGACTATTCTATTTTTTCTTTAATAACCCTTACAAAATACAGGACATAGTAGGTGAGGATAATATTTACCGGCAGCTGAATGATATTTTTCATAAAGCGTGTCGTCAGATAAAATGCAAATCCTTTTCCGTACATCACATGAACCCAGTATGTTCCCAAAAGGACATTGACAAGCAGTGTGTCAATTACCAGCACCAGTACGACACGGATAAAAAAGGCAATGTCAAATACTTTCCCTTTTCTTGGGAACTTCTTGTATAAAAATGCGCCATAAATCAGTCCCGCAAGTGCTGCATTGATTGTCCAGCCCCAGAAATACGGTCCTGTCGGTTTAATGACAAACTGCACAATGTCACCCACACCGCCGCAGATAAAGCCCACAACCGGTCCGAACATTGCACCCGTTACGACATTTGCCAGAAACGAAACGGAAATACGCAGGGACGGTGTCACCTGAAACGATACAAAGTACGCTAAAACCGTATGCAGTGCAATCAGCAGTGCGGCTGTTACCAGTGACCTGACGTTTTTGAATTCCTGTGAAGAATCCTTGAAGTTTTGTAAAAATGTTGTCATAAAAAATACCTCCTTTGCAGTAGCCTTCGCTCTACATAAAGAGGTACACGATATATATATGTATATTTATGTAGCAGCGGGATGCGGATTGTGCACCGCAAGATCTTTCTTTTCGTCCGGATGACAACTCCCTGTTCATCCGGCACTTAACGCGCACAGTCCTACTCTGCTTCTTATGTTTTATTTTTATTGCTCTCGCAATAACACGTATTATATACACATATTTTACTGTTGTAAAGCCCTAAATTCATTTTTTTACAGAATACCACGGCAAAGCTGCCATCATGCCGACTATAACTTTGCAACCCGCTGTACTGCCGGAAGCCGGTAACGCGTGGCAAAACTGATAAACTGTCCCAGTGAATTTTCCATTTTATACATATCCAGAATCTTCTTCATAAACGCAACCGTGCGCTTTTTATACTTCATATTCTCAATGACGTAGACTGCCGCCGCATCCTGATAACCGGTTGCAAACTGTCTGGCATACCGTGCAAATTTGTGTTTGTTTAAGCCTTCGATTTCATCAAAATGTTCTAAAATCTCCAGTGCTTCCACCACTCTTGTATTCTCATAGTTTAATACAATCGTTGTTCTTTTCACATGAATATTGCCGATATTTGCCGTCTGCTTTGTCATTTTATTGGAATAGAGTTCGACAACATCACTTTTTTCTTCCGTGATTCCATACTTGTGATACAAATGATACCCGATGTACATTCCATTGTCGTTATTCTCTCCGAAGTAGTAATTTAACACGGCTTCCTGTGCTTCCTTTGGCGAGCCGGCTTTGACATACATGCCCTTTGCGGCACGCAGTAAAATCCCGTCTGTCCCCCGCCGCTCCTGATACAGCGCGTCTGACAGACGGTTATCCATCTCATAGAACAATCCGGACGCGGCCGCTATGGTAAATATCCCGGCACATAACCCCCAGGGCAGGTACGCCTTTATCAATTTTTTATCCATACTGCCTCCCATCTATTCCCTGTTATCTGGGCAGCACAAACACCTTTCTCAAAAAACTGTCGCACAGGTAAATATGATCCCCCATTACCATCATCCCCTCCGGGGACGCGATGGTCAGATCCGGGTCCGCCGCATCGGCGGCCGGTAGGGTGGAAACATTGTCCCCCCATATCTTCCGTACCACACTGTTGCCTGTATCCGACACATAGAGGGCGCCGTCCTCCGCCGCGGTAATTCTCTGAGGTCCTGAAAACATGGCCTGCGACACAGGGCCGTCCGCAAATCCGTCCTCTCCTGTTCCCGCGCTCCAGACCACGGCTCCGTCCATAGCCTTCACAATCCGGTTGTTGCCTGTGTCCGCCACATACAGCGCACCTTCATAAAAGCATATGCCTGTTGGCGCGGACAGGCCCCGCAGATAGGTATCCACCTTCCCGGACAGGGACAGGCTGCGGACTACGTCATTATCCGTGTCTGCAATATAAAGTATTCCGTCAGGTCCCGCAGCCAGGCCCGTTGGGGCGGCAAACAATGCTTTTGAGGCCAGATTATCCTCATAACCTGCTTTTCCGGTTCCCGCCGCGGTCATGGCGCCCTCCGGGGAAATATAGCGCACTACATGATTGCTCCTGTCCGACAGAGCATATCCATCCAGATAAGGAATCATATCCCAGGGCTCGCCGATAAGCATTTCCCCAAGGCTTCCGTCCCTGTAGCCGCCACGGGGTTCCCCATACTTCCCGGCAGCTCCCTTCTGCCCCGCATAGATACTGCGGCCTTCCTCTGTCACCTGCCAGATTACCTTGTTAAATCCATCCGCCGCCAGAAAACATCCCTCCCGGCCCTGTACCATGACCCGGGGTGAGAAGCCATCCCCTGTATTATCAAAAAAGGGAGCGGCACCCGACAGACTCACCCCCAGAATGCATCCGGAACATACCAATGACAGGACAAAGCCCAGCGCCTTCGTCCCACAGCCGGTCATTCCACGTCTTTTCCAGATAGTTTTCATTTACCTCTCTCCCTTTCTTTTTATCCGAGGAAAATATTCCGCCAGCTGTCTTATATCCAAAGGATACTGCCGGAGACAAAGCACAGCCACTGAGATTCCGATTACTCCATAAACCCCAATCAGTGCCGGGGATGCGAAAAGGACCATGGAAATCTGCTGGCTCTCATTGGCAAACCACACCGGCAGCGTCATTATGTTATAACCCATATGAAGAGCCACCGCATAAATAATATTGTCCTCCACAATGGATACATGAGCCAGCAGCAGACCCATAAAAAGTCCGTACGCAACCCACAGGGGAGTTACATGGCAGGCCGCGAAAATGCCGGTACAGAGCAGCACTGCAAACGTCTGGCTCTCAAACCTGCGCAGGAAGCGGTTCAGCACATATCCCCTGAATATCAGTTCCTCCACCAAAGGCGCAAGAAACATAACCGACAGGATAGCCAAAATCTTATCTACCTTACCGAACACTTCATAGGTCATCTCGTGATAAGGGCCTATAAGAAAGTCGGGAAAGGGAATCACCGTAAGGGCGGCGGACATAAAAAGGTTAAGTCCTGCCCCGGCTCCCATAAGCAGGAGAAGCTTTTTTGCGTTTACCCCTCTCCAGTAAAGAGTGGTTTCATCCCAGATGGACACTCCCCGCTTTCTGCATTTCCTCCGCATCAGATAAAATACAAGAATCAGGCCCAGAGTCCTGTAAAACTGGCCGCTGCGCCACAGGAAAAACTCTATATGCTCCTTAAGCCCGGCGATAAAAAGCCCGAAAGCAGAGATAGCGGGAGGCAGTAAGAGATAAAGGAGCAGTGGCCTTATCCCGTAGACAAAGTCTCCTATCCATTTCCACACCCTTTGCTGCCAGGTCAAAGTTTTGTTATCCATTCCCGTCTCCCCTGTCATTCAAACGATAGTACGCCTACAAATCCCGTCACCTCAAAAATTTCCTTCATCTGAGGCCGGACATTCTTAAGCACCATGGTTTTCCCCGATGCGTTTATCTTTTTTTGAATGGAAGCAAATACCCGCAGTCCAACGGAGCTCATATAAATCGTATCCTCCATATTGACCACAATCTCTTTTTCCTCTGTTTCCAGCACGGATTTAAGGGCCTTTTCCAATTCAGGAGCCTGAGCCACGCTGATTTTAACTGCTGTCTTAACCTCTGTCATATAACTTACCTCGATTCTGCCGCAGAAGGGCATATAATTATGGGCGTATGCATATCTTCAGCCGGAGAATATTGCACCCGTCCCTGTACTGGTACTCAACGCTGTCCGCAAACTGCCTCACCATATAGATTCCCAATCCCCCCACAGGGCGTTCCTCCAGGGGAAGCTGTAAATCCGGCGCCTCCCGGTCAAGAGGATTAAAAGAAATACCTTTGTCCTCCACCTCTAACACCAGCTCCCCACCCTCCAGTCCGCAGTATACCCGCACCGGTCCGGGCTCTCCCCCATAGGCGTAGCTGGCAATATTAGTGAACAGCTCTTCCAGGGCGATTTCCAGATGAAGCGCTGTTTTCTTTGGACAGTTTACTTCTTCCAGATACTCACGGAGCGCCTCCAGCACCCCATCCATATATTCCATTCCGGCCGGCACCTGCTTCTCCAGCATTTATCTCTCATTCCCTTCTTTCCGGCATAATGCCCTGACACACAGCATGGTAATATCATCCGTCTGCACAGCCCCTTTTTCAACCGAGAAATCCTTCACTGCCATGGATATGCGGCTGATAATCCCTTTTGGGTCCTCCTCCGGAGCGCAGCGGTCCAGCACCGCCTTCAGGCGCTGTTCCCCAAACATTTCTTCTTCGGGATTTTCAGCTTCCGTAACCCCGTCTGTATAAAGAAAAATGGTTCCCTGTTTTCCCAGCTCCAGTTTTTGTTCCCTGTACTTCATATCCTCCCACAGGCCCAGTACAAAGTCCGAATGGCAGGCCGCCTGGTGAAACGGTCCCTGCTCCGAAGATACATATGGATGGTTATGTCCGGCATTTACAAAGGTGAGAATACCTTGCTCCGTGTCCAGCATTCCAATGAAAGCAGTGACAAACATTTCCTCCGGGTTATCTTCACAGAGCCGGTTGTTTACCCGGAATGCCAGCTCCTCCAAAGGCATATCCAGCATAGCGTAGTTTTTAATATGTGTTTTAGCCATGGTCATAAATAGGGCTGCAGGGACTCCTTTGCCCGACACGTCCGCTATGACAATACAGGCTTTCCCGGGAGCAGCCGGGAATATGTCATAAAAGTCACCGCCCACCTCCTTGGCGGGTTCCATTAAAGCCCAGGCCCGAAGACCCAGCTGTTCTTCCAGCCCCCCAAAGTCTCTGCGAAGAAGTCCTGTCTGTATCCTGGCGGCAATATCCAGCTCAGAGTGGAGGCGCGCCTGCTCCCGGACAAGACTGGTGGTCTTTTTGTAGACCACATTCAGCAGTTCTCCATACAGCCTGCGGTTACTTCCGGCCGCCTCCTCAAACTGGACTCTGGAAAGGCGGGCCGCCCGGACCCGGGTGATTGCCCGCACCGTGGCGCCTCTGGGCTCGTCCCGTATTAAGGCCATTTCCCCTACAATACTACCCGGCCCCATAAGAGTGTTAATCTCCTCTCCATGGCAATCTAACACCTGGGCGCTGCCCTCCATAAGGATGTACATTCCATCCTCCCCCGCCTGCCCCCAGGTCACTATATCCCGGCCCGGGGGGAAGTCAAGCTCCTCCATGGCGGAGAGCAGGAGGCAGCTTCCCTCCGGCAGGTTTCCCTTCTCATCTGCGGGAAACAGTTCCCTCACTTCCTTCAGGGCCAGCAATCTGTCTATATCCATCTTCTGCACTCCCTTCAGCAATACTAGCCCGAGGGCCGGAGATAATACCGCCCGTAACCTTGTCCTGCCTCATATATCACGCTGCAGTCTCCCACAGATGTAATTGCGGCTCTGGATATGTTCCAGCTATTGTCCCCCTGCCAGCTGCTGTATACAGCTTCCTCCAGCTGGTCGGGGGTGGAGCTGACAATGGTCAGCATGGCCTTAAAGACTTCATAATCCAGCGCCTCTCCAAGGGACTGTGTCTCGCTGTTTCTGTCCAGTAGAATAAAGATATCCAGTCTGTAGCCTCCGGTTGTACTATCCTTATAAAGGCCCATGTACCTTGCGTCATCCTTGGCAGACTTGACAGCTGACTTATACTCAATTGCCGTACTGTCAATCAACAGCTTCCTTTTTCCGCCGGAATCCGCACTTATCTTCCCTGCGGCTCCATTGAGGGCGGCTTGTGCGCCGCCCCATCCGTCTCCCAGGCTGATGCTGTTCTGGAATCCGGCCGGCAGAGGGAATTCCTGCCCCAGAAGCTCCCTCTTTGCCTCATACCAAGCCCCGTCTGCGTCTACCCTGAAACCATCCGGGGTTATCTCGTTCATGGCGCAGTGGCCGTCCTCATAGAGGTAGTAATGTTTTCCCCCTACCTCAATCCATCCGGTGCACATGGTTCCTCCTTCATCATAATAATACCAGCGTCCATCCTGCTCCTGCCGCCAATGCCCGGAAGTTCCCGGCGCAGCCATGGAAGTGACTGCGCCGGCGGCCGTCAGCAGCACTGTAAGGCAGAAACCTGCCGTCAACTTTCCTGCTTTCATCCTATTACCTCCTCTGATGGTTATTGCCCACTCCAGTTCCTACTTGGCCGGCTTTTTATTATCCTGACGGTGGCTGCCTATGCCGCTCTCCTTCTGGAAGGACCGACTGCTTTCTTTGTGGAAGGGGCTTAAATCATGCCTTTCCCAGGAGCTCTGGGGTTTTGCAGCTGCCCCGGCTGCCTTGGCTTCCTTCTCTGAAAGTTCAAGCTCCACGAAAGTCACTTCCGTTTTGCCTTTGGCTCCGCCGGATTTCTCCGGCCCGGCCTTCTCTGCCTCAGCCTTCTCCGGCCCGCTCTTTTCCTTCTCAGCCTTCTCCGCCCCGGCCTTCTCCGCCTCAGCCTTCTCCGGCCCGGCCTTCTCCGCCCCGCTCTTCTCCGCCTCAGCCTTCATATTCTTCACCGGCTCTTTTTTTACAAGCTCTTTCAGGTCATCCATCAGAAGCTGGCGCATTTCCCACTGGGCGCTGAAGCTCTCCGCATACTCCACGCCTTTAACTGCCGCCTTGGCACAGGCAGGATCTGTCTTTAACGCCTCCTCATAAGCAATACTGATTCCGATTCCCTTGGCATTGCTGCCTGCCAGTGAAACGGTTCCTGCCTTGGCTCCCGCTATGGCTTCCATGGCGGTGCGTCCTTCTGCCAATGTCTGCTTGGCCTTGTCACTCAGGCCGCTGGTATCAATGGGTATACTGTCCATATAACGGAGCGTCATAGCGGCCTGCTCCTTAGCCCAGTACGGCTTTGTCTCATCAATGGTAGACAGATCCTGAGCTCTGAAATTCTTAACCATTTCCCTCCGGTCCAAATACTGTATCTCCGGGCCGTATTTTGCGTCCAGCTCGCCAATCCGCGCCAGCGCCTCCTCTTTTGTGGCAGGGGGGATATAATCCGGGTGCAGCAGTTCCGCCTGATTGAACTTTTTAATCTGAGGCGTGCGGTCTTCCCCGTTCATCTCCTTAAGCTGGTTCAGCCTTGCCTCCTCCATGGCCCGCTCCTGCAGCAGTTCCTGGGGAACTGGTGTGAGCCCTTCCTCCAGAACCTGAAGCCTCTTTTCCTTTTCCTGAATCTGTTCCGGAGACATTTCACCGCAGGGATGGCTGTTCAGCGTATCTTCACATTGTTCCAGATGTGCCTGAGCCCCTTCTTAAACTCCTCCAGGGTGTCCCCAATCACTTTCTCCCTTTCCTCAGGTGTTTTCGCATCTAAAAGCCTGTTCACTGCCTCCAGCCTGTATTCATTCTTCTTCTGCCCCTGATCCAGAGAGGCGTTAAGCCTGTCCCTTCGGGCTTCCAGCTTCTCCTGGCTTAAATCCCTGGCAGTACGTATTTCATCAAGTTTGTAATACCCCGGCAAAAAGTCATTGTCGTAAGAATTTCCAAGTTTTTCCTTCTGCTCCGGCCCATAATCCGGTATAATCGGATCCATGACTTCCCGTATATCTACCTCCAGCAAATTGCCGTTATCCATAACAGCCTTCGTGGTGTCCAGCTTGCTTTTTGCCTTGTTAAATCTTTCCCGGGCTCCCTCATATACCTTTCTTCGCTCCAGTTCCCGGCTTATATTCCCGATCTCTTCATAGCTGGAAAAATTCTGTTTTTCAATGTCCCCAATCCTGCCTTCGATTCCCCGCAGCTTTTCCTCCTGTCTCTGTATCTGGGGCGTTACCGGTTTGGGGGACATCCCCAGATTCTCCATGAGATATTGTTTGGACTCTCTGGCCTCCAGTCTGGAAGCAATGCTGTTTGTAATCAGTCCAGTGCGTTCCTCCTTCTGCCTGTCTTCCCGGTTTTTCCTGTCAACATTATCTGCTTTTGTCCGTATCTTTCCGGGCCCCCAGTCAAACAGGCGCCTGAATCCACTGTGCTCACTGCGCTTTTCCATCTGGTCGTAGGCGTGAAGATCCGCCTCCAGCGTATGGGTGACAGCCTGCATCCTTCCCCTGGCTCCCAGCCCTAAGGTGACGGCGTCCACACGCTGTCCGTCCATAATGGCGCCCATGACCTCCGCCTTTATCATTTTGTTCTGTTCCCACTCCGAAAGATTGGCATATTTATTGCCATAGCGTTCTCTGGCTGACAGACCGTCCACATGGATTAAATCCAGGGCGTCAACCCCCATCTCATTCATTGTGGTAGCCGGAAGCCCGGAGCGGTAAAGGGTTGCCAGGGATGTGTCAAATGCTGCCGCCGCGTTGGTTTTCATCTGATTGGTCAGATTTCCCGCTGCCAGCTGCCTGGACAATCCATATATATTGCCGTTCTCCGGCCCCAGAGAGAAATTTAACCGGTTCTCCCCTGTACGTCCGCCCTGCAACCGGTCCATGGAATTTCTGTAAAGATTTACAGCAAGATCCGCCGCCACATATTCGCCGTCCCCGGCCATCGGCGCCACGTTCCCCCGGTGCAGCCGCTCATTAAAGCCGTTGTTCCTCAACATATTGTCCGTATATGAAATTAAGCCGTTCATCATAGCCGTGCGCCTGGCCTCAAATTCCGCCCGCTTCCTTGAATCCGAACCGTACCGCTCCTGCGCATAACCGGGATTCTCCTTCAGCTTTACACTTAGTGCCTGCTCCCGGCGAAAGGCGCCTATAAGGCTCATAAAATCTTTTTCACTGCCGGTAAGCCCTCCCGGCTCCCTGGGGCCGGTGTCCGTGCCCTTGAGGCAGGACAGATCCAGGCTGGCGGGATTAAAGCTGTCATCCCTGTCATAGATATCATCCAGGCATTTTTTACGAAGCTGCGGATCTCCGCTGGTGTAGTCTCTAACGAAGTTGCGCACATATTCCTTCTGCTCTTTCTCCGATTGCTCCGGAGACAGGTTCATCATCTCCACGAAATCCCGGTGATCCAGTTTTTCCTCACCCTTGTAGTTTTTGAATTCCTCCACCGCGTAATCATTTATTCTGGTTCTTAACTCGCCCATCTGCGTCAGGGCCTGAATCAATTCAGGTGAAAACTGTACAATCTTAAATCCGTTGTCTGCTGCCATTTCTATTCCTCTCCTCTCATTCTCTCTTGTGCATCCTTCCACATCCTGTCTCCCACAGCTCCTGTCTCGGTAATGGTCACATCCGGCAAGGTTTCCATTTCCTCCCTGGACGCGGAGCTGGTGGGGGGAATGGAATTCTCTTTTATATCCTGCTTTATTCGTTCCATATCCTGTGGAAGGGCAGGAAGAGTCACCCCTTCATCCAGACTGGGCTCCCGAGCCTCGTTTTCCGGCGGAGCCTTCCTTTCAACAGGAATCTGATAACCGGCCGCCTGTTCCTTAAACTCCTTTAAACTGAGTTTATAAACCCGGGCCATTGCCATATCCATGTAATAGTAAACTGCATCTGTCCGCTGAAAGCCTATGCAGGTTATCTCATCCTCCCCGGTCTGCCACGCCTGATACAGAGTCCATTCAGACAGGTGATACCCTTTTCCGGTGGAAAGCTCCGTACTCATGCTGTACCTCTCCGTTTCAAAATAAAGCATCCCGTTATAGAAGCTGGTAAACAAAAGATTCTTTGAATCACCATTCTTTATCACCAGTATGTTATCCCTGCCGTACCGGTCAGGATTGGTATAGGCATTCTCTTTATCTATTTTGTAAGTGCTGTTCTTGTTAAATCCCTTCTCTTCCCTGTATTCTTTCCGCTTCTCCACCTCGCTCAGCAGTTCCTGATCGGCAGATGTCTGTCCATAACCGGAAGCATTTAAATCATCCGTTTTTATGGTTATGTATTTACCATCCCCTGCATATATGCTTATAATCTCCTTCTCCAGATTATGGGCCATAGGATAGCTGTCTCCCGCCCGGCCGCCAAGGATGCAAAAGCTCAGATTTCCCTCATATTGCTCCCCCATCTGCATCTCCCACTGGGTAACTGCGGGAAAAAATACTGCCTCATTTGCGGTCTGGTCTTTGAAATAATCAATGCACAGGAGAATGGGGCCTATATTGATACCCATGGAATAATTTCCGCTCCTCCATACAGGTCCGGCTGTCACTCCTATTCCGGCTTTATTATCCAGGACATAGAACTGCTCTACAGCCGCCCCCTCCGCAAAGAGGGCCTTTCTGCGGATAACCGCCTGGATTTCATCCTCAATTTCTATCTCCTCGCTCTCACCTTTACTGTTGGTCTTTGTAATCGTATACGTTCTTGTCTCTGTCTTTAAAATATCCGATCTCTGGCCCACTTTGCCCACCAGAGGGCAGTACCCCTCCCCGGGGCTTAAGAAAAAGAATTTCATAAGGTTCTGCCCTGTCTTCAGTTCCCACACATCCGTGAAGATGGATTCCTCATCCGGTATAGCAAAAAGTTCGGCATATCCCTCATTTTCCTTGCTGTCTGCAGTAGAAATCCCTTTCTTTCCTTCCACAAAATTCCTGAATTTCTGATTTTTCCACTCCATCAGCCGGTACAGAAAGGCGGGCGCCCAGTCATAGCCTGTGGACACATAATAGGGCCCCCATTTCACCGGATATTTCTTCAGGGCGTCCTTCCAGTCCTCCTCAGGATCCCGTTCGCTGTTCCCTGAGTCTGCTATGGCCTTCCACTCCAGAACCCGTTGATTCCAGTTTAAATCCGCCTGGAGAAGATATTCTGTATTGGGAAAGGTACCTGCTCCAATAGGAGAGTATGCATACTGCAGTATATACTCCTCTTCACCTATCTCCTCCTCCCTGGTGTAATCACCTTTATAAAGAGTAATGGGAACATAAAAACAATAGCGCCCGTTTGTGGTGACATTTGTAATATCCTTGCTGAAATAAGACGGATTCGTTCCCCCCACGCCAAAGATTGAATCTATGAGATAAAGAAAATCCTCCCCCTCATCCTCCGAGGTCCGGGAAAAAACAACCTTTCCCTCCCCGTCAAGAATGAATAAATTTCCGCCATCATACAGGCTGATTCTGAGCCGTCCCAGTTTATCCGCGGCGAGATGGCCGTAGAAGCTGTATTGTGAGTCTGTATCCGTCCCCGCTGCTCCGGGATCTACCTTGTTCTCATAGAGGGACTTGTATCTTTCTGTTTCATATTCGTATGAGGCCAGCGCATGTACCTCCTGCCCTGTGTTTATCTCTTTTGTGACATAATAATAATAAAATCTCCCCTCCAGCAGTCCCAGGACCTGAAACACTTTTATATCGGTATGGCTCAGTGAATGGTTTTCTGGGAAAAAAAATGCTCTTGGACCCGTAAGCTCCTGAAACCGCTGCTCCAGATACACAGACGCCTGCTCCCCCACTTCCTTTTCCACATCCGGCAGGCTGGCCGGCGTGCCGGTTGTCTCCACCGGCCTCTGGGGAGGGCTGGCGCTCTCAGGCACCAGCGTTTCCATGTAGAGATTCACTGATTGGTTTTTACACCCTGTGAAAAAAAGACTAAGGCCGGTAAGGATGGCCAGGCAATTCCTTAATTTTCTTTTCATAAAGCGCACCTCCTCCCAACTGCTTCCCTTGTGTGTCCTGTCCCGCATGGGCGGTACTGCGCCTTATAAGGCGCAGCACCGTTTTCCCGTTATCTGCGGACTATGGAGCTACATTACTCATGGCGCTGTTCATCCAGTTAGACATAGCATCCATACCAATCTTCAATACCACAATGAGTACAAATATCAGCACAAACCCTATAATTGCGTTTTTCAGGCTGTTCTTGGCCTTTTCCCTGTCCTGGGGCTCCTCGGCCTTTGCCAGCTTTGCTCCAAGAAAAATGCAATAAATCGCTCCCAGCGCCCCTACGATTCCAAGGGCGGGAGTAAGAGCCATGTTAAGCAGTTCAACCACGGGTTTGGATACCTGCTCAAAAGGGTTTCCTCCTGTTGAATTTAATAACATTACCGGTACATTCATATCATATCCTCCTGCATATTTTTTTCATTCCATCCATTAAAATGGATCTATTATAAAAACCTGGGGTGCCTGCGCTGATAGAAAAACCATCCGGCTGCAGCTCCCACCCCTAAAATGGTTATTATAATTGTCTTTGGCGAGGGCGGCCGGAGCCGCTCTGCAATTCTTATCTGGTAATACCGTTCATTTCCCGCCCTGTCCCAGAGACGGAACTGGTAAAGTCCGGCCAGCTCCAGCCGTTTTATGGGGATGGGCGCCATCCTTCCGTTATAATACATTTCCAGAGATGTCATGTCCTCTGTAAGCTCCAGGAAGACCGTATCCTTCATCTCCTTTTTGTCCGGAACAGGAGAAATTGTAAAAAGGGGCGCCTGGGTATCCCGTTTAAAGGAAATGTCATAGAAGAGCCCTCCGTTTTCCTGGGCGAATCTCACCTTATAGCGCCCATCCCCATGCAGAAAATGCCATCGGGGATTATCGGGTAAAATACCCCTTCCGTCCAGTTCCATCTTCTCTATGGCAAAGCCCTCCGGGGCCTTCAGCAGATTCAGCAAAGACACCTCCCGGGGCAGGATGGTAAACCGGAAGTTTACCTCCAAAAGTCTGCTTCCTCCCTCTGAAGAAGTGGGTAGAATCACCATCCGGATGTGGTACTTCCCAGGCTGGCTGTAGATACCATCCCTGGAAGTTTCGATGCCGGAGCCATTACGCAGGATAGTGAGGATGGCATTCTCCACAGGCTTAAATGTCACCGGATCCGTTACAGTCATTCCCTGGGGCACACTGGCGGAAAACCGGCTGCCATCGGGCAACGTATAATCCAGAAGCCCTTCTGTCTTTGACACAAGGAAGTTCATGGGCGGATCCACTACCTTCTCCATCCCTGCTGCTTCCTCAGGCAGTAAGGTAGGGACTTCCATTCCCAGAGCCTCCAGCAGCCGTTCCAGTTCCTGACTGCCTTCTCCGTAGGGACTTTCCGGTTCTCCTTCCACCTGGTAGGAAAACATGCTCTCCTGCGCCTCTTTGTCCAGTTCTCTAGCCTC
>OBAB01000626.1_pt1 | contig 21286 bp, 18 predicted proteins | sample 1516501 | NCBI WGS metagenome assembly OBAB01 (sample SAMEA2579906, study PRJEB22360) | human gut metagenome
TTGAAAAGGAAACCCGCCTCCCCCGCCCGCCGAGCCTGGCCCAGCCGGTCTGTCCTGACTCCATATTTACCAAAAACCATTCCTGCAGCACCTCTGCAACGCTCCCGCCGAAAAGAAAAAGCCGGAGGCAGAGCGCGCCTGCAAAACCGCACAGGGCGGCGATAAAAAAAGCTGCCGTTTCTTTAATTCTTGTTTTAGCACGGACACCGCGGCGTTCCAGATACAGGATCCCCAGAAGTCCCAGAAGAAATACGCTCAGGAAATAATAATCCAGGAATGAAAAAATCCCCGCCGCAAAGCCGGCCAGAAAAAGAATCAGTCCTGCCGCCGCAGATTTCCTTCCGCATTTCTTAAGCTTGCCAAGCATGGCTCCCACTATTAACAGAAGCAGGGAAAAACAGAGCATACGCAGGCCTTCCGGCGTGGCGGACAGACAGTATTCCACATATACCGGAAGCAGGGCCGCCGCCGTCACGGCCGCCACCGCAGCGATTTTCCCTGCAATCATGCGCACAGCCGGATACAGCAGGGCAATGGCTGCAATCTGCAGGGCCAGCTGTAAAAGAATACAGTTATTTTCCCACACACCGATCATGGAAAACAGACAGGTAAGAAGGAACAGAAAAATTTCGTTAAAATGAAGCCCTGTCAGCCTCACAGGCTGTCCTGCCGTAGCGGCTGCGATTATATACAGGCTTTTATCGCCGTACAGCCCGGCGCCGCCGGAGGAAGCCATCCAGAGCCGCAGAAGCAGGGCCGCCGCAATGGCAAAAATAAGGAAAAGGCATTCCCACAGCTGGGCATGCTTTAATTCCGGTCTTACTTCAGCCCGTTTTTCCGCCAGCATATGAACCGGCGTATAAACCGCCAGGACCAACAGCAAAGCGCAGCCTGCCGTTCCGAGGAAATAATAAGGCCAGCCAAGATCCAGCATAGTACAGATCAGAGAAATCTGCGCAGTAAAATAAATACAGATTACCAGACCGTACAATGCCCACAATATATAATTAAACCTGCATCTGAGATATCTCATGCTTCCCCCCGATTCGAACAGTTTGTATAGACGAACTGTTACAGGCATCCTGCCGTTTATAACCGTTGTGCGATGGACAGGATGCCTGCTGCCGCCGCATATTTGTCCAGTCTGCGTATTTACCGCGCAGCTTGGTACGAACTTCTGCCTTCTTTTAACACGCAGGGCCGCACCGGATAACCGGCGCGGCCCGCTGAGTTTAGATAGCGGCAAGCGCCTGCTCCAAATCCGCTATAATATCTTCCGCATTCTCGATTCCCACAGAGAAGCGGATAAGATCCGGATTGACTCCGGCTTCCTTCAGCTGCTCGTCGTTCATCTGCCTGTGTGTATGGCTGGCAGGATGAAGCACACAGGTTCTGGCATCCGCAACGTGCGTCACGATAGCCGCCAGCTCCAGCTTATCCATCATTATCTCCGCTGCATGCCTTCCGCCCTTCAGGCCGAAGGAAATCACGCCGCAGGTACCGTTCGGCATATATTTGCATGCCAGTTCATAATATTTGCTGCTCTTTAGGCCGGGATAGTTCACCCAGGCCACCTTTTCATGATTTTCCAGGAAGCTCGCCACCTTCATGGCGTTTTCACAGTGTCTGGGCATTCTCAGATGAAGCGTTTCCAGCCCCACGTTCAGAAGGAACGCATTCTGCGGCGACTGGATGGAACCAAGATCGCGCATCAGCTGTACCGTTGCCTTCCTTATGTACGCTTCCTTTCCGAATTTTTCCGCATATATGATGCCGTGATAGGAATCATCGGGTTCACACAGGCCCGGGAACTTTTCCGGATAAAGACTCCAGTCAAAATTGCCGGAGTCCACAATGGCGCCGCCTACGCACATGGCATGTCCGTCCATGTACTTGGTGGTGGAATGGGTAACGATGTCCGCCCCCCATTTAAAAGGATTGCAGTTAATGGGCGTGGCAAAGGTATTGTCCACAATCAGAGGCACCTGATGGGCGTGGGCCGCCTTTGCAAATTTTTCAATATCAAGCACCACCAGTGCGGGGTTGGCAATGGTTTCTGCCAGCACACATCTGGTATTTTCCTGAAAAGCCTGGCAGAGGGTTTCATAATCCGCATCCGGATCCACGATAGTGCAGGAAATTCCCATTTTCTTCATTGTTACAGCGATGAGGTTGAAGGTGCCGCCGTAAACGGTGGAAGAAAGCACCACATGGCTGCCCGCCTCACAGATATTGAACACCGCATAATAGTTAGCGGCCTGGCCGGAGGATGTGAGCATGGCCGCCACGCCGCCCTCCAGCTCGCAGATCTTCTGCGCAACACAGTCATTGGTGGGGTTCTGGAGCCTGGTGTAAAAATAGCCGTCCTCCTCCAGATCGAAAAGGCGTCCCATCTGCTCGGAGGTATCGTATTTATAAGTGGTTGTCTGATAGATGGGAAGGACCCTGGGTTCCCCGTTTCCGGGCTTCCAGCCCGACTGGATACATATTGTTTCTTTTGCGTATGGTTTCTTCATTCGTATGCTCCCTTTAGGATTTACTCATCCCAGTTATGATATACCGCCTGTACGTCGTCATCGTCATCCAGCAGATCCAGCGTACGCTGCAGGTTCTTTAATGCTGTTTCATCGGTAAGCTCCACATAATTCTGGGGGATCATGGTCACTTCGGCGCTTGCCAGGACAATGCCGGCTTCCTCCAGCGCTTTCTGCACAGCCTCCAGATCATCGGGAGCCGTAAGGATTTCAAAGCTGTCTTCCTCTTCGCCAAAATCCTCCGCGCCGGCATCCAGAGCCATCATCATCAGATCATCCGCTTCCATTTCACATTCTTCCTTGTCGATGATGATCTGTCCTCTTTTGTCAAACATGAAGGATACGCAGCCGGGTGTCCCGATGCTTCCGTTGCCCTTGGTAAAGGCGCTCCTTACATTGGCGGCCGTACGGTTCTTGTTATCGGTAAGCGCATCAACTATGATAGCGATGCCGTTGGGGCCGTAGCCTTCATAGGTTACATATTCATAATTTACATTTCCCACATCGCCGGCGGCCTTCTTGATGCCGCGTTCAATGGTATCGTTGGGCATGTTGTTGGCCTTTGCTTTGGCAATCACCTGGGAAAGCTTGAAGTTATTGGCCGGATCCGGGCCGCCCTCCTTTACTGCAACGGCAATTTCCCTTCCCAGAATGGTAAAAATTTTGCCCTTGGCAGCATCATTTTTTTCTTTTTTATGTTTAATGTTTGCAAATTTTGAATGTCCTGACATTTTTTCTTTCTCCTTTTTTATCCATCACTTGTTTCCGCTTTCTCCCGCCTTATCCTGGCCGGAGGAACGCCTGTCTTCTTCTGTTTTCCCGGAAAGGGGCCGCTCTTCACAGGCGGCGCCGCTTTCTTCGGGGAGCTTTTTCACAAGGACCGTCTTTATCATTTTGTTTTCCACGGAAAGCACCTTGAAATCATATCCGTCGATCCGGATATCAAACTGCTCGTCCGGCTCGGGGATATGCTCCAGCTTTGCAATCAGGAATCCGTTTAACGTCTCAAACTCGCTTTCATCAAAGGAAATGTCAAACAGCTCCTCCAGCTCCTCCAGAGGAGTCTTCCCTTCTATGATGTATTCGTCCTTGCTCTTTTCCCTGATATAGGATTCATCCACATCATATTCATCCAGAATATTGCCTACTATTTCTTCCAGTATATCTTCCATGGCTATCATGCCCGCGGTCTGCCCGTATTCGTCCAGGACAATAACCATCTGGCACTTGGTGGACTGCATTGTCTTGAACAGGGAATCCACCTTCCTCGTCTCAGGTATGAACCTGGCATCCCTGAGCAGCCCGGGAATATCCCGGACCTTCATTCCCGGATCGGTCGCAGACTGTCTGCGCAGGGCATCCTTCATATGGAGAATGCCGATGATATGATCAATATTTTCTTCATACACCGGGTATCTGCTGTTGCGTCCGTTCAGCATGAACTGGATCGCATCGCCGAAAGTCATCTCACAGTCAATGGCCACGATATTCGTGCGGTTGGTCATGATATCCTCGGCACGCTTGTCCCCGAATTCAAAAATATTGGTTATCATCTCCGCTTCGCTGGCCTGGATTACGCCCTGCTCATGGCCTTCATTTACCATGGAAATGATCTCTTCCTCCGTCACATCAATGCTGTCTTCATCCGGATGCATGCCGAACAGCTTCAGTATCCCGTACGCCGTGACGGAAAAAAGTCCCGTCAGAGGCGCAAAAATGGTCATAACGGCGGAAACGGGCTTAATCATCCTGTAAGCCCATTTCTCCGGTGACCGGGAAGCCAGCTTCTTCGGTATCAGTGTGCCGAAAACCAGCAGTATGTAAAGCAGAAGAATCACGGTAATCACCAGGGAAGCGGCCGTAATCAGCCCTCCCGCAAAAGAAGACAGCCCTGCCTGCCTTTCCGCAAGCGCCCGGAGCATTTTCCTGATATGGGAGCTCCAGACACGCAGATACATGCCGCCCATGCACAGGTTCAGAAAGGTTACCACCAGCTGAACCGTATTAACGTACCGGGACGGCTTTCCCACAAGCCTGCTCAGCAGAAGAGACCTTTTATCATTCTCCTCTATCGCTTTTCTTTCCACCTCTTTTTCATTCAGTCCATGAATCGCAGCGCCGAAGCCGTAACAATATGCTTCCAGGAGCAAAAGCCCCAGAAATAAAAGTATACTGGCAGTAGGCCCACCATCGTCCATTCTATCAACTCCTTTTCAAACTCATCTTAATATATCATCTTGGTAAAAAAACGTCAAGAAACCTGGCTTAGCTTATGTATTTAATTCCAGGCTGATTTTCAGGGCCTGGTTTACACGGGCCATGGTGGATTCATCCAGATGACAGACTTTTGTCTTTAAACGCTGCTTGTCAATTGTCCGCAGCTGTTCCAGGAGAATGACGGAATCCTTTACAATATCATACTCCCCTGCGCGAAGCTCAATATGCGTGGGGAGCTTCGCTTTATTCATCCTAGAGGTAATTGCGGCGCAAATCACAGTAGGGCTGTGTTTGTTTCCCACATCGTTCTGTATGATCAATACCGGCCTGATTCCGCCCTGCTCCGATCCAATTACCGGTCTTAAATCCGCATAATAGATATCTCCGCGTCTCATGTCCTGATCTCCTTCTTCTCCGGAAAGCGTTACATCCTTACAGGCAGCCGCAGCGTCTTAAGTATTCCGGCTGTCTTGCAATATTATTGCCTGTTTTTCGGAAGGTATTCAGGTAGGGTGATTTTTGGAGCGTATTTGAAAACTGCTTTCCTCTCTAGCGGAAATCCCGGAAGGAGTCCTTGCTGTAAACGGTTTCCCCGTCCCTCACATAGACTCTGGGAACCCGCTTATTCAGACAGCAGGCCAGCTCATAATTAAAGCGGCCGGAAAGCTCTCCCAGCTCCTCCATGGTTATGGCATCGTCCCCGTCCGGTCCTATGAGGGTGACCACGTCGCCTTCCTTCGCTTCGGGTATCCCGGTGACATCCACCATAAACTGATCCATGCATATCCGTCCCAGAATCGGCGCGCGTTTTCCCGCGATCAGCACGCTGCCCTTGTTGGAAAGGCCTCTGGGATATCCATCCCCATATCCGGCCGGTATGGTGGCTACCCGGGTGGGAGCCTGCGTCACGAAGGTCCCGCCGTAGCTGACAGCCCTGCCGGCTTCCAGTTCTTTTATGTATACGATGCGGCTTCTTAAGGAGAGCACCGGCTCTAAAGGAACGATATCCTTTGCCACCTGCTCCGACGGCCACAGGCCGTAAAGGGTGATTCCTGCCCTGACCACATCCAGGTTTGCTTCCCCAAGCCCTACGATGCCGGCGCTGTTGGAACAGTGCTGCACGGGAATATGTATGCCCAGCTCCCTGCGGATCCGTCCGGTAAAATCAAGGAACTGTTCCAGCTGCTGCCTTGCCGGCGTCTTATCCGTTTCATCAGCCCTGGCAAAATGAGTGAAAATCCCTTCGATTTCAATCCCCGGAGTTTCCATGCATTTTCTGACAAAGGCAAGGCCGCTCTCATCCGGACGGATTCCGATACGGCTCATTCCCGTATCCACCTTGATATGTATTTTCACAGGGCGACCGCAGGAAACGGCCGCTTTTCCCATTTCCTCCAGCATATCCTCACGGAACACGGCCGGGCGGATTTCCTCTCTTGCCATTTTCTCATAGCAGTAGGGAAAGGTATAGCCCAGAATCAGCACCGGTTTGCGTATGCCGCTGCCCCGTAATATCAGGGCTTCTTCCACCGTTGCCACGGCAAAGCCGTACAGGTACGGCAAATCCTCTATTTCATGGGCAATGGGCACCGCCCCATGGCCATAGCCGTCTGTTTTCACCACGGCAATGATCTTCGTCTCCTCCCGGAGATTGGCTTTCATGGCGGCCATATTGTGTTTTATCGCATCCAGATCCACCGTCGCCCATATTCTGTCATAATTATTCATCTTATTTTTACCTCCCGCATATCGCAGGTTGCCTGCGATTCTGCATCAATCAGTAGTTTGAAAGGAATTTTAAGCTTCTCCCGCACCCGGCACTGCAGTCTTTTCTTACAGTACTTTATTTACAGTGTTTTCTTTACGGCGTTTTCTTTAAAAGCTCCGGAAACAGGGATTCCAGTTCCAGGGTCAAATCGCCGGCAGTGACGCCGTATTCGCTTTTTTTATGCGCGGCCCGGTCTCCTGCCATACCATGCAGATACACTCCCGCACAGGCGGCATCAAAGGCATGCATTCCCTGGGCGGAAAGTCCGGCCAGAATGCCGGTGAGCACGTCGCCGCTGCCCGCCGTGGCCATACCGCTGTTGCCGGTAAGATTCATATACAGCCTTCCCTCCGGGCTTCCCACCAGCGTGCGTGCGCCCTTACAGACAAATGCGGCCTGCAGCCTGGCTGCCCATTCCAGGGTCAGCGCAGCCGCTTCTTTTTGGATTTCATCCGTTTTCTTTTCCGCAAGCCTGCCGAATTCTCCCGGATGCGGCGTAAGGATCAGTTCACGCCTTGTTTCCGGCTCCTGCTGCCTTTGTATCAGCTCATCCAGAAGCTCTCTGTGTTCCGCCAGCAGATTCAGCGCGTCCGCGTCTATTATCAGAGGCTGCATCGTCTGCTTTAGCACCGCCTCCAGTATCCGCAGTGCTTCCGGGCTTTTTCCAAACCCCGGGCCGATAGCGATTACATTCGCCCAGGCACAGGCCTCTCTCAGCTTTTCTTCCGCCTGCGGCGTCCATTCCTCATAGGTGGTGAGCATGGCTTCCGGCAGTGCGGTCTGCATAATAACACGGTTGCTTTCCGGCGTCACCGCCCGCACCATGCCTGCGCCGCTTTTTAACACGGCCGCTGCAGACAGCTCGCAGGCGCCCGCCATTCCCCGGCTTCCCGCGATCAGGAGCACCTTACCGAAGGTGCCCTTATTTCCTTCCTGGAGCCTTACCGGCAGGAATCCCCTGTCTTCTTTGTTCCAGGTAAAAATCCGGGGATACTCTCCCAGAAAGCCTTCCTGTGTAATTCCGATATCGGCGCAGATCACCTTTCCCGCATACCGGGCGCCCGGATATAAAACAAGTCCCAGCTTGCGGAATTCAAAGGTTACCGTTACATCCGCCTGTACGGCGCAGCCCATCACCTCCCCGGTATCCCCATGGATGCCGGAAGGGATATCTACGGAAAGGACATAGGCGTCCTGTGCGTTGATATATTCCACCGCCTCCGCGAAGCTGCCTTCCACAGGCCTTGTCAGTCCAATGCCAAAAATCGAGTCTATGATAATATCATATTCCCGTTCCGGAAGTTTGCGCATGACCCGGTATCCATAGTTTTCAAGAATTTTAAGCTGGGCCGCCGTTTCCGCGGAACACTTTTCTTCCTTGCCCAGCAGTACAAAATCCACCGGAAAGCCCGCCTGGCTCAGCAGCCTGCCTATGGCCAGCCCGTCGCCGCCGTTATTGCCGGTGCCTGCGGCTACCAGCGTTCTGTTGGCAGGAGGCACTGGCCCAAAGGGGCGCATCGCTTCCTTCAGCTTCTTATCCCGTGCAATCAGTTCTTCCGCACAGGCCAGCGCCGCCCTTTCCATCAGCACCATGGAAGGCATGCCGAAATGTTCTATTGTATTTCCATCACAGCGTTTCATTTCCGCCGAGGTAACCAGATATTCCATTTTTATCTCCCCGCAAACCGCAGCTTCCGAATTCCCAAATCATGCAAAAATGCGTCCTGAGCCTGCTGCCCTGACGCATTTACCAGACTGCCGCATTCCCGTCCGGGAACACGGCACCCTTTATACAAGCCTGTCTTTACGCCTCACCGGAAGCGTTCTTTTCTTTCTCTTCCAACTCGTTTTCATATTGATTTATCATATAGGACAGCTTGATGAGGCTGTCTGACAGGTGTACGTTTTCCACCTGTACGCTGTCAGGCACATCCAAATCCACATGGGCGAAATTCCATATGGCCTTGATTCCCATTCCCACCAGCTTTTCAGCTGCGGCGGCCGCGCCTTCCTTCGGTATGGTAAGCACCGCGATATCAATATTGTTTTCCCTGACAAATTCCTGCATTTCTTCCATGGGGCGGACCTTCATCCCGCGGATCATCTTTCCGTGCAGCTTTTCATTGATATCAAATACGCCTGTAAAAATGAAGCCGCGGCGCTCAAAATTCATATAATTAGCCAGCGCCTGGCCAAGATTGCCCGCACCAATGATTATCAGATGATGCTTTTTATCCAATCCGAGTATCTTGCCGATCTCGGTATACAGATACTCCACGTTATAGCCATACCCCTGTTGTCCGAAGCCTCCGAAATTATTGAAATCCTGCCGGATCTGGGATGCGGTAACATGCATCAGCCTGCTCAGCTCCTGAGAGGAAATGCGTTCCACGCCACTGTCCTTCAGTTCACCAAGGTACCGGAAATATCTGGGAAGACGCGCGATTACTGCCTGTGAAATTTCTTTATCCAATTTGTTACGCCTCCATTCTTTTTTCCAAGCCCATTGTAACTGCTTTGTATCCGCAGTTACAGGCAAAAATCCATCCCGGCCTGCTTTTGGCGACGGATTTCCGCTTCCAGGCGCCGCATTTTGTATGGTCTGTGCAGTAAATGCGCAGACCTGTCCTGCGGCTGAACCCATTACTTAATTATTATAGACATATGTTAAAAAAATGTCAATGAATTAAATAGGTTTGAATTGACAGCCCGTCCCTTCAACGGTAAACTTGTGGGGTGGGTGGGCCTGACGTCCTGCGCCGTTCTCAGGCCTGGGGGCAAGGGGGCGGGGGTTTTCAGGTTCAGTCGCAAAAATGGGAAATTTCTAACCTCGCCGTTTGCCTGGGTTGCTGTCAAACGGCGCAGAACTCCTCTCTTCGTTCGTCAGACAGCGCCGTTTGGGCGGACAGCACCCCAGGCAAACGGCGAGGTAAGAAATTGTCTCCATTTTTGTGAGATTCACCTGAAAATCCCCCGCCCCCTTGCCCCCAGGCCTGAGAACGGCGCAGGACGTCAGGCGGGGTACGCTAAGCAGGGCGGAAGGGAAAAGGGATTTAAGGGCAAAAAAAGAAAAATGAGTTATAGAGGTGAGTGGGAATGGTTTTATCTTGTCAGAATGTGAATAAGGCTTTTCATGAGAAGCAGGTGTTCAGGAATTGTTCTTTTCATATAGAGGATTATGAGAAGGCGGCTGTGGTGGGGATTAATGGGGCCGGGAAGACTACTTTGCTGCGGATTATTGTGGGGGAGCTGGAGGCGGACAGCGGGCAGGTGGTCTTCGGGAAGGATAAGAGCTTCGGGTATCTTCCGCAGAACGCTGAGGTGGACAGTGAGCATACGATCTATGATGAGCTTCTTGAGGTGAAGCGGGATGTGATCGTGCTGGAGGAGCGGATCCGGCAGTGTGAGCTGGAAATGAAGCATGTGGAAGGGGAGGCGCTGGCTGCTTTGATGGAGCAGTATGCGCTTTATACGCATCAGTTTGAGCTGGCGGACGGGTACAGCTACCGGAGCGAGATCGTGGGGGTTTTGAAGGGGCTCGGGTTTACGGAGGAGGAGTTTTCCAAGAAGGCCTGTACGTTGTCTGGCGGTCAGAAAACAAGGGTGGCTTTGGGTAAGCTTCTGCTTGACAGGCCGGATTTGATCATTCTGGATGAGCCTACGAACCATCTGGACATGTCTTCCATCGCCTGGCTGGAAAACTATCTCCTGAATTATAAGGGCGCGGTTTTGATCGTGTCCCATGACCGGTATTTCCTGGATAAGATCGCGACGAAAATTATTGAGCTTGACGGTACGGAGGTTTCCGTTTTTTCAGGGAATTATTCGGATTATGCAGTGAAAAAGGAGCAGGTCCGGGCGGCGCGGTGGAATGCTTACATGAATCAGCAGCAGGAAATCAGGCATCAGGAGGCGGTAATCGAGAAGCTGCGTTCCTTTAACCGTGAAAAATCCATCCGGAGGGCGGAAAGCCGGGAAAAGATGCTTCAGAAGATTGAGGTGCTGGACAAGCCGGTGGAAACGCGGGCGGATATGCGGATGGAGCTACATCCCAGGATCATGAGCGGGAACGATGTGCTGGATGTTGAAAATCTGGCAAAGGCGTTCGGGCCGGAACGGCTGTTTGAGGGGCTGTCTTTTTCCATAAAGCGCGGGGAGCATGTGGCGGTTATCGGTGACAACGGGACGGGGAAAACCACGATTTTAAAAATCATCAACGGGCTTGTGGAACAGGATGCCGGGAATATCCGGCTGGGGACAAAGGTACATATCGGATATTATGATCAGGAGCATCATGTGCTGCATCCTGACAAAACGTTGTTTGAGGAAATCTCGGATGAGTATCCCGCGCTCACAAATACGGAAATCAGGAATGTTCTGGCAGCGTTTCTTTTTACCGGGGACGATGTGTTCAAGCAGATTAAGATGCTTTCCGGCGGGGAACGGGGACGTGTGTCTCTGGCCAAGCTGATGCTGTCTGAAGCAAATTTCCTGATTCTGGATGAGCCTACGAACCATCTGGATATCATGAGTAAGGAAATCCTGGAGGACGCCATCAACAGCTACAGCGGCACAGTGCTTTATGTGTCCCATGACCGTTATTTTATCAACCGCACGGCTTCCCGGATTCTGGAGCTTTGCAACGGCGGGTTTACCGGGTATCTTGGAAATTATGATTACTATCTGGAGAAGAAGGCGGAAAATACAGTGCTTTCTTCAGGGACCGGCGGAGCCTTCCCTCCTGCTGCCGGCGGGATAAAATCCGAAGCCGCCTCTGCCGCTTCTTCCAGCCTGAAGCAGGACTGGCAGTCGCAGAAGGAAGCGCAGGCCGCTTTGCGGAAGAAGGAAAACGCCCTGAAAAGGTGTGAGGAGCAAATCGAACGTCTGGAAATCCGCAGCCAGGAAATCGATGCGGAAATGCTGCGGCCCGAGGTATGCACGGATGTTGCCAGGCTGCAGGCGCTGGTCAGGGAAAAGGAGCAGGTTGAGGAAGAGCTTCTGCTTAAAATGGAGGAATGGGAAAGCCTGTCGGATTAACCGGCAGGCCTTTTTTGTATGGAAAAGGTATCTGCGAGAAGAAGCCAGTTGGCCCGGAAAAGCTGCATGATCTGCCAGTAGCCCATACCTCTCAGGCCATAGCTTTTTACCAGGCGGAATTTTTCGCGCAGGCTGCGGACATCCTCAAACCAGACCTCGTGTTCCACCCCGTCTTTTGTGTAGCGGAACCATGGGGACATGGCAGTGCTGTCAAAAAGGATTTCAGCGTTGTTTTCAATGGCTATCTGGACGGCTTCTATGTTGCCGATGGTATCGGCTTTGCTCTCGCCTCTTATGTAGGGGAGGGGCCAGTCGTAGCCGTAATTGGGTATGCCCAGATCGATTTTTTCGGGAGGGATTTTTGTTATGGCGTATTCCACCACCTCGATCACTTTGTTGAGGGGCGCAACGGCCATCGGCGGGCCGTAGGTATACCCCCATTCGTAGGTCATGAGGAGTACGCTGTCCGCCGCCCTTCCCAGTCCCTCGTAGTCCTTTCCTTCATAGAGAAGGCCTGTCTGGGTATCGGATATCTTGGGCGCGAGCGCGACGGAAAGGGTGTAGCCTTCCGCATTGGCCGCCGCCCTCGTTTCCGCCACAAAGGCGGTGAAAGCGTCCCGGTCTTCAGGAAGGATATATTCAAAATCGATATCCACTCCCTGATAGCCTTTCTGTTCCATGGTAAACAGCAGCTGTGCAATCAGGGTATCCCTGACCGGCTGGTTATTGACCAGGACGGAAATCAGGTAATTATTAAACATGCCGTCCGCCCCGAAGGGCGTCAGGGTCAGGATGGGAGCCACGTCCTCCAGGAGCGCCGCCTGAATCATGAAGCTTTCATCAATCGCCGGGGGAATAAGGTTCCCTTCCGTAGTAAACCCGTAAGAAAAAATGGATAAGGAGGACAGGTATGGCAGGGTCTGGTTGAGCACATAGTTACTGATAAACGGATAGGCATAGCCGTTCACATATGCATCATACCGGCCGGCACTCCCCTCTCCCGTTATCCGCAAAAGAAGCGCCATGCCCACTGCCAGGCGGTAGGGATAGGGAATCTGATTATCGTAAATGATATCCTCAACGGAAACACCGTATTCTCCGGCAATGGTATCGACAGTATCCCCCTGTTTTACAACATAAATCTGCATATTCGTATCCTGTAGCCTTTTTTGTATCATATGCGCCGGAAAGGGCTTTGATTTCTATGTTTCAGTTAAATCGGCTGCTTTCCACAGATAAAATACGCCTGGAGCCTGTCATACTGAACAGGAATTACATGGATAAATGCAATATTTCAAAAAGCACACCAATGTTATTGCTGGAAGGTTTATTTGTAAAAAAGTAAAATTCAGAATATTTCCATTTATCGGGATTATATATCAGCACTTTCCCAGTGCAATTACTAAATATTAAAGAAAAATTTAAAGACTTCATATATGTTGTAGGTAAGATTTCTTTATCGATTTCAACAACATATTTGGAGTGTATAAAATTATTTTCCAATTTATATATCAGAGGGATACCTATATTTATATGTTGCCATCCAAATGAATTTAATATATTGTTGTAAAAACCATCAAAAATGAACTTATCCATACCAATACTATCTTTCCATAAATATAAAGGTGAATACTGGTTGTGGTTACCTTTTCCCTCACTCTTACTTTCGGTTATAAGATAAGCTTTAAATAATAAATCCTGAAATCCGTCTGTTTTGTTCCCATTAATAGTAACTCTTTTTCTAATAATATTCATATCATAATTTTCTGGCAATAAAATTTTATATTGCATTGCAATCATTTGTCACTCCCTCTTTCCGAAACAGTTCTGGTTTTGTTTCAAATATAATTATACATTTTCTCTTTATGAGTGTATAATAGTTGCTGATGATAATTGATATCATTTTAAATGATGGAGGTAATATTTGTGGAAAGTCTGGCATTAAGGATATTCAGAGAAGTGGCCTACGTAAAATCTATTACCAAAGCTGCTGAGAATATGGGATATGTGCAATCAAATATTACTGCTCATATCAAAAAACTTGAAGCCGAATTAAACACAACTCTATTGGTACGTAACAATAAAGGAGTAGCACTGACTCATGACGGGGAAAAGTTATTACTTCAAGCAGAAAAGATAATCTCTTTATTAGATGAAACTTCCCGTTCCTTTAAATACAGAGTAAAATCCTTAAAAATCGGCGCTACACAAACAATAGCAGGTTATCTTCTACCACAATGTTTAATGAAATATAAAAGTAAATTTCCAAATGTATCTATATCGGTTCATACACTCAATCAAAATATTCTAAGTTCTCAATTAGGGGAAGGACAATTAGATTGTATAATAACTAATAGTTCACAAGATATTATACAAGGGAAACAAGTTTTTCAATATCCGGAAGAATTATTACTTATTGCACCTGCCTCATGTCAAAACCTCGATGAAGTAATAAGATATCCAATTATAACTAACGATATTGAATCTTGTCCATACAGAAAAGTTTTATTGGATTGGTGGTATCTACATCAATCCATTTTGCCGGAAATAATAGAACTGGACACTGTAGAGTCAATCCTGAATCTGGTTTCTAACGGCGGTGGTATTTCTTTGTTACCTAAAAATGTTCTGTGCGGCAGGCAGGATATCAGGACTTTTGTAATTGAAGAAATACAACCCACATCAATTCATATGTGGGTTGCAAAGGATAATCATTCCTCTGAATACACTGCGCTGAAAAACATTCTGGAAGAACAGTTAAAATATAGCTGGCAAAGCAGAAATAAATCCCCAAATACATGATACGCAAAAAAGGACAGCCTGTTATGCTGTCCTTCTTTTCCGTAACTATTATTTCTCCGGTTTTTTCTCGATGAAAATCTTTCTGGTAATGAAATTATAAACCATAACCACAGCCGTTGCCACGATTTTAACAAGCATGTAGGAGCGTTCCATATACTGATCCAGCCAGGAGGTGCCTCCCCACATTATCAGCTGGTTGATGCCTAAGCCAATGATGCTGAGAATGAGGAAAACAACAAACTGCTTTACCTTATTCGCATCCTTGTCCGCATCAAATACCATGGTAATGCTCAGAATATAATTTACAATTACCGATACTGAAAAGGAGATTCCGCTGGAAATTACCGACGGTATGCCGCAAAGCTCCGTGAGAGCCACCATGATGCCGTAGTCGATAAAAAAGCAGAGAAATCCTACTACGCCGAACTTTAATATCTGTTGTATCAATTTTTTCATTTTTCCTGTGCCCCTTACTTTCATTAGTATCAGCACGTAATACTGTAACACTATTTCCGTAAGGAATCAAGCTTCTGTTTTCACAAACTGCCTGCACATTATTTTCAAAAACCGCCTGCCGATCCTTTCCAAGAAGCGCTCCGGCGCAGGACCGCTATGCCTCCAGCTGTTTTCTGATAGCTCCGATAAAGTCCCTGCTGTTCAGCGCAGTCACTTCCTTCAGGGAGGTAATCAGGGCCAGATCTTTTGTCATAACGCCGCTTTCAATGGTGGAAAGGGTTGCCTTTTCCAGCCTGTCCGCGAAATCGCAGAGATCGGAAATCCCATCCAGCTCGCCTCGTTTTCTCAGTGCGCCGGTCCATGCGAAGATAGTGGCCACCGGGTTGGTGGAGGTCTCTTCTCCCTTCAGATATTTGTAATAATGTCTCTGTACGGTTCCGTGGGCGGCTTCATATTCGTAAATGCCGTCCGGGGATACCAGTACGGAGGTCATCATGGCCAGGGAACCAAAGGCGGAGGAAACCATATCGCTCATCACGTCGCCGTCATAGTTCTTGCAGGCCCAGATGAAGCCGCCCTTTGCTTTCATGATACGGGCTACGATATCATCGATCAGGCTGTAGAAATATTCCAGCCCAAGCGCTTCGAATTTTTCTTTAAATTCCGCTTCATATACCTCCTGGAAAATATCCTTGAAGGTATGGTCGTACTTTTTGGAAATGGTGTCCTTGCTTCCAAACCACAGATCCTGCTTTGTGCTTACCGCATACTGGAAGCAGGCGCGGGCAAAGCTGGTGATGGAAGCCTTTGTGTTATGTATGCCCTGGATGATGCCGGCATCCTTGAAATCATGTATGGTTTCCCTGGATTCCTTCCCGTCCTTATCGGTGAAAACAAGCTCGGCCTTACCGGCGCCTTCGATTTTCATTTCCACGTTTTTATATACATCGCCGTAGGCATGGCGGGCGATGGTGATGGGTTTTTCCCAGTTCCTGACACAGGGTTCAATTCCCTTTACAACGATGGGCGCCCTGAATACGGTGCCGTCCAGAATGGAACGGATGGTTCCGTTGGGGCTTTTCCACATTTCCTTCAGCTTATATTCATCCATACGGGCCGCATTGGGAGTGATAGTTGCGCACTTTACGGCAACACCGTATTTTTTTGTGGCTTCGGCGGAATCTACGGTAACCTGATCGTTGGTTTCATTCCGGTGTTCCAGTCCCAGATCGTAATATTCTGTTTTCAGATCCACAAAAGGAAGAATCAGCTCCTCCTTGATCATCTGCCACAGAATTCTGGTCATTTCATCGCCGTCCATCTCCACCAGGGGAGTTTTCATTTCGATTTTATTCATATTTTAATTCTCCTGTTCCGCCTGCTTGCCGTCCGCAGACTCAGTTTCTTCATAAGCCTCATATAACCCGCTCTTTACCATGTTCCGGTAGGCCTTGCGGATATGGGCATTAGCCAGCTGTTCCGCCAGATCGGCATCCCTCTGTCTGATCGCCTCCATAATCTGACGGTGCTCCGCATTGGACTGTACGCCCCGGGCATCGTCCGAGAGCGTCTTTCTCCTGACGCGCAATACATATTCATGGAATTCCCGCAGCACATGCTCCAGCATTTTGCTGTTGGAAGCCGCATAAAGGATTTCGTGGAACTGGTTATCCAGCTCCGCCAGCTGCTGGGCATGGCCCTTTCCGGCATGGAATTCGGAAAGATAGATATTTTCCTCCATCTCCTCCATCTGTTCCCGGCTGATGTTCTCCGTGGCCCATCTGGCGCACAGTCCCTCCAGCAGGGAACGGATGGCGTAAATATCCTTCACATCCTTCACCGTAATGCCGGTAACATAGGCCCCTTTATTGGGTACAATCTGCAGAAGCCCCTCCAGCTCCAGCTGTCTGAAGGCTTCTCTGACCGGCGTGCGGCTGACGCCCATCTCCTCACCGATGGCCGCCTCCCGCAGTTCTTCATTTTCCTTGTATTTTCCATTCAGGATGTCGTCCCGGAGCTTGTGAAAGACACGTCCCCGCAGGGAATATTTATCCGTGACCTCACTCTTTACATCTCTATCGCTCATACTTACCTGTCCAGCTTTCCTGCCGCCTTACTCTGGCCGCCTTTCAGGCTGATGCCAAGTTTTTCGCAGGCGTCATCAATTACTTTTATGAGTTCCGCATCCGTCAGAACGGTAACACGTCCGCCGGCATATTCCTCATCCACCCATTTCTTTACTTCATGTACCAGCTCGGAGGTTTTGCTCACCTGCTCATCTTCCTTCAGACGGAAATAGGTATTGATCCAGTGAGCAATGCCCGCAAGTCCGGATGTGTTGGATACCGCACAGATGACAGGCCTGTTCAAAAACTTCTCCGTATCAAATATATTATAAATCTCCTCATTTTTCAAGAGGCCGTCCGCATGAATCCCTGCCCTGGTCACATTAAAATTCTTTCCTACAAAGGGGGTCCTCTCCGGAATATGATAGCCGATTTCCTTCTCGTAATACTCCGCAAGCTCTGTAATTACCGTGGTATCCATACCGTTCAGGTCGCCCTTAAGCTGCGCATATTCGAAAACCATGGCCTCCAGAGGCGTGTTTCCGGTACGCTCCCCGATACCGAACAAAGAGGCGTTTACCCCGGAGCAGCCATACAGCCATGCTGTGGTGGAATTGGCGACCGCCTTGTAAAAATCATTGTGTCCGTGCCATTCAATCAGGGAGTGGGGCACGCCTGCATGGGTATGGATCGCATAAATGATTCCGGGCACGCTCCTGGGGATTACGGCGCCGGGATAATTCACGCCGTAGCCCATAGTATCGCAGGCACGGATTTTGATCGGGATCTTATATTCCTCCATCAGCTTCATCAGCTCCACGCAGAAGGGAACCACATATCCGTAAATATCGGCTCTGGTAATGTCCTCCAGATGGCATCTGGGGCTGATACCTTCCTCAAGGCACTCCCTGATGACGCTCAGATAATGGTCCATGGCCTGTCTTCTTGTCATTTTCAGCTTCATGAAGATATGGTAGTCTGAGCAGCTAACCAGAATTCCCGTTTCCTTCATGCCGATTTCCTTGACCAGCCTGAAATCCTCCTTGCTGGCCCGGATCCAGCTGGTTACTTCAGGAAACTGGTATCCTCTCTCCATACATTTATATACGGCATCCCTGTCCTTTTTGCTGTAAAGGAAGAATTCACAGGCACGGACCATACCGTTGGGCCCTCCCAGCCTGTGCAGGTAATCATAAATCGTCACAATCTGTTCTGTGGTATAAGGCGCGCGGGACTGCTGTCCGTCACGGAAGGTGGTATCCGTAATCCAGATATCCTTCGGCATGTTATGGGGCACAATCCTGTCGTTAAAGGGAATCTTCGGAATTTCCGAATACGGAAACATATTTCTGAAAACATTAGGTTTCTTGACATCGTCCAGTATGTACATATGCTCTTCGATTTCAAGAAGGTTGTTTTTCTCATTCATTGTTACCGGGCGGTTGGAAAAAGTTTCATTCATATTCATGTGTTTCTCCTTTTCTCAGGCCTGTCAGGCGCGCCGGCACACGGCCTGGCTTACTCTTATGTATCCCAACAGGGTCTGTCTTATACATTATCCCTTAATCCATGTATAATTGTATACAATTATACATTTCGTGTCAATATTTTTCTTGGGATTTGATGAAAATATTATGGCTTCAGCCGTCCGGCAGAAAAAAAAACAGACCCGCCCGCCTCCTGCTGCCGGACAGCGCCCGCATCGGGAGGCAAAATGATCTGCCTGATAAAACATGGTTATATTCCATATCCTGTATATCTCATCTACCGGAGGGCTCTCTCCACATCCAGCATCCCCCAGCCCTGTTTGCTCCACGCCTCTCCCAGATCCGCAGCGGACCAGAGAATCCGGCGTTTTATCTGTTCGTTGGAGTATTCCGGATATTTCTGGAGACACAGCGCGGCAGCTCCGGCCACCAGGGGCGTGGACATGGAGGTGCCATTTTTTACGATATAGGCGTCCCTGCAGCCCCGCACCGTCTGCCGGAACCCGGCGCTGCAGGACATGATATCCGTTCCCGGCGCCACGATATCCGGTTTTTTCAGTTCCGTTCCCGCAGGGCCTCTGCCTGAATATGCCTCACAGGAGTTTTTTCTTCCATGACATGCAATTCCATCATGGCAGCCTACCGTAACTACCTTCCTGCTTGCCCCCAGCGGGGAAATACTGCCTGCCGCCGGTCCCCGGTTGCCTGCTGCCACAACAACAAAAATACCGGCATCCCATACCCTCTCCAGGCAGGCTACCAGGTACTGCATCATTCTCACATGTTCCGTCTCATCCATGGAATGTCTTGCTTCCATGGAACGTTTAGCTTCCATGGAATGCTTCGCTTCCATGCTTACAGAAATATTTAATATCTTTATTTGATAAAGCTCCTGGTTATCCAGGATCCATTCAATTCCGGCCGCCATATTCGAAATGGTACCGTCGCCCTTTTCATCCAGGACCTTTCCCGACAAAATCCGGCATCCCGGTGCGACACCGGCATATAATCCGCCGGAGCAGGCGCCGCTTCCGCACAGGCATCCCGCCACATGGGTTCCGTGTCCGCAATCGTCATAAGGTCTGCGGCTGGTTCCCACAAAATCCCGGAAGCCGATTACCCGATCCGCAAAATCAGGGTGCATGGCGATTCCCGTATCCAGAATTGCCACCGTGACCCCGGCCCCGGTGTATGGGGATACGTCCTCTCTTTCCGCATGTATCAGTTTTCTAACCCGGTCCATCGCTCATTATTCTTTCTCTGTAACCGTTTCGTTGCCACAGTTACCTTCCTTTTTCTATTAAAATATGTCTGATTTCCCTTCCGGTGAATGACTGTTTCCAAAGGTAAGGAAACGCCCCAGGGCCCCTCCCGGGCGGACAGGTCCGCACAGCCCTGTCTTAAAGAAGAATAAAAAAATATTTTAAAGAATGGCAAAACCACAGGAAACACTGACATGCTGTACGGCATAGTATAAACCATAAAAACCAATTTGGAGGCAAACAAACATGAGTGATTTAACAGCAAGCGGCTGCGGATGCGGCGGCAATACCGGTTGTGGCGGCAGCAACACCGGCTGTGGATGTGGAAGTAACTGCGGGAATAACAACTGTGGATGCGGCGTAAGCGGCGGAAACAGCGGATGCGGAAGCTGGATTTGGATCCTGATCCTGCTTTGCTGCTGCGGCGGCAACGGATTCGGCGGCGGCTGCGGCGATTCCTGCGGATGCGGATGCGGCGGCAATAACTCTGGCTGTGGAAGCTGGATTTGGATTCTGATCCTGCTTTGCTGCTGTGGCGGAAACGGATTCTGCTAATGTAACCGCGCCTCTCCCCGGCGCATACATGAAAATAGGCTCTGGTTCAGAGCCTATTTTTATGTTCTTATGTTTCCGGCGCCGACATAGTATTTCTATGAAAGGAAGAAGGACCGGGATATGGAGAAACATGATAAAGATTTTTTACAGACATTTGATGCTCTGTATACGACCAACCAAATACAGATAATGAAAATCCTTCTGCCTTACTGTAATCCAGACAGCCGCAGAGGGCTGGCCGTCATGATCAAATTCATGGAATTCGATTATACTCTCCGTTTTGCCCGCACACATCCGGAAACCTTCCGGGAGGAAGCCCTTCCTTTTTCCTTAATTGACATCTGTGATAAAATAAAAAATTACTGCTCACCCCAGGTCCGTTCCATGCTGGAGCAGTTCCAGTCCATACAGAATGCTATGCAGATGTATGAGGAAATGAAACAGTATATGGATCTTTTTCAGGGAATGGGTACGAATGATACAGACGGCGCCGCTGGTGCCGCAGACGGAAAGGATTCTGCACCGGAGTCCGGACAGGACGGAGAAAAAGCCGGGAACAACCCGTTTTCCGCCGGAGGCATGAACCCCATGGATATGCTCATGGGAATGCTTTCACCGGACCAGCAGTCCATGTTCCAGATGTTTCAGTCGGATTTTAACACAGAGGCGGCTTCCACAGGCAATACTGATATGCAGGACAGCCCGCCGGAAAGGGAGCAATAATTATGGCAGATTATATGGGTTCGGGTAATTCCGCAGATAAACCGGAATGGATGCGGGAACCTTCACTAAAGGATATTCCAGTTGATAAGCTGGATTTTCTTCAGAAAATGGTGTTTGAAAGCAAGACGCTCTCCCAGAAGGAGCTGATGCCTTTTCTCATGGCTCTCGCCCAGAGAAGCCGTTCGGCAAACATCACCTTCACACAGGAGGAAATGACGGTAATTATCGAAGCGATAAAAAAATACAGCACCCCAGAGGAACTGATGAAAATGAATCAGATAATGAAGCTGATGCAGCGCCGTAAATAACACTGCCGATGCAGCGAATGCTGCATCGGCAGGAACCGCCGCCGGAGGGCCCCGGCCAAGGCCCTACGATC
>OBAB01000648.1_pt1 | contig 20573 bp, 18 predicted proteins | sample 1516501 | NCBI WGS metagenome assembly OBAB01 (sample SAMEA2579906, study PRJEB22360) | human gut metagenome
ACGACTTTTCCCCGCCTGCCTGTATCCGGCCCGCCTGCCGGGTCGCGCTGAAGCGGCGGCACAATGATAAAGTAATGGCTGCCGATGGCTCTCCCCACCTCACAACCAAGCCGGAACTCCTCCAAAACCTCCTTTTGACGTGCTTCGTCGTCGCCCTCGCTCAAAAATTCCGGATACAGATAGAGCGCATTAAAGGCATGCGGCTTCAGCCGGCTCGTGCAAAAAAATGCCGCCAACTCCTCCACCGTATGGCGTTTGAGATAATCTGTCAGCATGTCAAGGCGGATCTCGATATAATCGAACCCGGCCTTTTCGCACAGCACGAGGTCCTGCTCCAGTGTAGAGCAATCCCTCGCACACGCCTCATTGTAAGAGATAAACATTTTCCCTGCCCCCTTATTTCAGCGGGAATTTAATGATGGCGTTATCCTTCGTGCTTCGGTAGATGGCTGTGAACAGCTCCACCGTGCGTCTGCCCTCTGTGGCGTCCACCAGCGGCTTTTTGCCACTCTGCACAGCCTCGAGGAAATCTTTGATCTGCTCGCGGTGATAGTAATACATGGAGTCCACACTGTTGAAGAAGTCGCTGTCCTCCTTTTTCCACACAGGCAGCATTTCCTCTTCGCCAGGCACCGTCCACAAATCATTTACAGGCGGTTCTGTTATAGACGTCATGCCCGCGATGAACATCGCGCCGCCATCGGTCTGCACACCTGCGGCCGCACCGTTCTCACCGAAAATGTGCACCCTGCCGTACAGCGCCGGGTTCTGGCTGTTACTCACAACGATATTGCCCACAGCGCCGCTCTTGAATTTAACCACAGCCACAGCCGTGTCCTCCACCTCGATATAAGGGTGGTTGAGGTTCTTCCAGACGCCGTATACTTCGTCCACCTCGCCCATGTACCACAGCAGCAGATCCAGCTGATGGGGCGCCTGGTTCACCAGCACGCCGCCTCCCTCGCCTTTCCACGTGCCGCGCCAGGGGTCGCTGTTATAATAAGCCTCGTCGCGCCAGCCCAGCATCGTCACCATTCCCAGCACGGGACGGCCCAGCTTCCCATCCTCGATGGCCTTGTGGATGCGCATGCAGGGGCGGTAAAAACGGCGCTGCACCATCGTGCCTACAGTGACATGATTACGCTTCTCCGCCGCGATGATGGCGTCGCAGTCCTCAAGGCTGGAAGCCAGAGGCTTTTCCACAAGCACATTGCAGCCGCAGTCCGCAGCCGCCACGGCCGGACTGGCATGCAGTGGGTGCGGAGTACAGATGCTCACCACATCCAGCCTCGCATCGCGGCACATTGTGGCCACATCCGTATACGCCTTCACACCATAGCGTGACGCAAAGGCCTCCGCACGCGCGCTGTCTGCATCACAGACAGCGACAAATTCGCTCTGGGGCAACTCCGCATAGACCTTGGCATGAAAATCGCCCACCTTTCCACACCCAATGATACCGGTTCTCAGCTTTTCCATGGGGCTTCATCACTCCTCATTTTCACTTCATGTAGCCGCCTTTCATCGGGCCGACCGCATGTTCGGAATAGATTTTCAAAACACCGCTCTGATACCGCAACGGCCTGGGCTGCCACGCGGCTCTGCGCTCCTTCAGTATCCCGTCCATCTCCTCGGGCGTTTTCCGCTCGCCCCGCACACCCACTATGGCCAGCACCCGCGCAGGGATATCGATTTGGATAAGGTCCCCCTCCTCTACCAGCGCGATGGGACCGCCTTCGGCCGCCTCCGGCGAAACATGCCCGATAGCCGGGCCCTTGGACGCGCCGGAAAAACGGCCGTCCGTAATGAGAGCGATGGTCTTGCCCAGCTCCGGGTCGGAGGATATCGCCTCCGTGGTATAGAACATCTCCGGCATTCCGCTGCCCTTGGGTCCTTCATAGCGGATAAACACCGCATCTCCTGGCTTGATGTCGTGGGCGATGACGGCGGCAATGGCGTCCTCCTCGCAGTCGAAAGGGCGGGCGCGCAAAAGCGCCTTGTGCATCTCTACCGGCACGGCCGAAGTGCCCGCCACAGCCCCTTCGGGCGCCAGATTCCCGCGCAGAATGGCGATGGTTCCCTTATCTCCGATTGGGGCGTCAAACGGACGAATGATATCTTCTTTTTTGACCCCTGTCTTTTTAAGATATTCCGCGCATTTTTCGTAATAGCCGCCGGCCTTCAGCCCGTCCAGGTTCTCGCCCAGCGTTTTTCCAGTGACGGTCATCACATCGAGGTGGAGCAGGTGACGCACCTCTTCCATGATGGCGGGCACGCCGCCCGCATAATAGACATATTCTGACGGCCAGCGTCCGGCGGGGCGCACATCCAGCAGATAATGAGCACTCTTATGGATGCGCTCGAATGTGTCGGCATCGATCTCAATGCCGAATTCATGGGCGATGGCCGGAAGATGCAGGATGGCGTTTGTAGAGCCGGAAATTGCCGCGTGCACGATAATGGCGTTTTCAAAGCTCTCCCGCGTCACGATATCGCGGGCCGTCAAGCCGCGCTTTGCCAGCTCCACAGCCTGTGCGCCCGCTTTTCTGGCCACTTCCACAAGATCCGCGCTGGTGGCCGGCAAAAGCGCGCTGCCCGGCAGTGTAAGGCCCAGCGCCTCGCACATCACCTGCATCGTGCCCGCCGTGCCCATAAAGCTGCATGCACCGCAAGAGGGGCAGGCATGGTGCTTATAATAAGTGAGCTGCGCCTCACTGATCTCACCGCGCTGACACATGGCACTGTAGGCACCGATCTGCTCCAGTGTCAGCAGGTCCGGCCCGGCCTCCATAACGCCGCCTGTCACCACGACAGCTGGCAGGTCTGTTCGACCGATCCCCATTAGAAGGCCCGGCAGCCCCTTGTCGCAGCTGGCGATGAATACCCCGGCATCGAAGGGAGTGGCGTTGTTGTGGATCTCCACCATATTGGCGATCATGTCGCGGCTGGCCAAAGAATAATTGATACCGTCATGGCCCTGTGCCATGCCGTCGCAGATATCCGTTGTGAAATAGCGCGCGGCCCGGCCGCCTGCGGCTGCCACACCTGCAGCCGCTGTATCCACAAATGTCAGCAGATGCGCGCTTCCCGGATGGCTGTCTCCAAAGGTGCTCTCGATAATGACCTTCGGTTTTTCTAAATCTTCCAGCTTCCAGCCCATCCCGAGGCGCAACGGGTCCATTTCAGGCGCCAGACGGCGCACCTCCTCGCTGTGATACATACGCACACCCTCTCCTTCTTGTTTCCATTCTCCATATCATTATCATTTATCAGACATCAGACGTCTTATGTTTCGCTTATAAATTAACAAATCTTCACCGGCAAGTCAAGGCTTTTTTCGAACTTTGTGGAAGACCACAAAGTTATACTTCATTTTTTATCGCTTTGCACGAAAACATTCAAAGGTCTTTTCTGAAAGAAACAGACAAACCGGGCCGCCGTTCTGCAGGCCTCTACCGATGCTTTGCCCCGATGAAAAGCGCCGCAGAATCTCGCTGGAGAACGCCCCTGCTCCTCTGCCGACCGGTACATGGCCCAAAAGCGCCAGAAAAAGCAAAGCCGATCCCCGTACGTGTATAAACGCACAGAGACCGGCCTCTTTTTTACTCTTGTTAAAACACTGCGTCAGCTGTCGTCATCCGGCAGCGCCTCGATGCTTCGCCGATTGTCTTCCAGATGCACGCGCATCGCCTGCCGGGCAGCTTCGGAGTCGCGCGCGCGAATGGCATCCACAACAGCCTGATGAGTGCGCAGCGACTGCATCTGCAGCGCACGCTTCGTGATATCGATAAAAAGAGGAATAGCCTGGCTCAGAATGGGGACCAAATTTGGCATGATCGCGTTGCGCGTACACGCCGCCCAAAGCGTATGCAGCTGCTGATCCAGCGCTCCATAATTTTCATTTCGGCGCACCTTTTCCTCAATGGCGTCGCACAGCGCCTGCATTCGAGCAATCTCTTCCTCTGTCGCCTTTTGTGCGGCCAGCGCAGCGATCTCTGGCTCGATCATAAGGCGCACCTCGCACAGATCGAGGCCCAGCCGCTTTTTGTCCGGCTGAAAACGCAGCCCCAGAGGATCCTGCACAAGGCCGGTCTGCTCGCACACAAACGTGCCGTTCCCTCGATGGACCTCCAGAATATTGCGGCTCACAAGCGCCTTCGTCGCCTCGCGCACTGTGCTACGTCCCACACCAAGGCGCTGCGCCAGCTCATACTCGCTGGGCAAGCGGTCGCCGGGCTTGAACTCCCCCAGGACGATAAGCTTCTCAATCTCCTCGGAGACGAGCTGAGGCAACGGCTTGCTCGTCTGCTTTACTTCAGTGAACACGCGGTCTCCTCCCACCTGTGACTATGGCAACCTGCGCACAGCAACACACAACGTGCGTGCCACAGCCGCAGCAATTCTAAAGCATTATACCACAGACTTCCCCTGCACGCAACGCTGTAAGCGCCTTCCGAGGCTTCAATATCTCTCCAGCTGAAGTTGATTCCCAGTACCTCGTCTATCTTGCGCTGCTCGTCCGGCTCAACCTTTCCGCGCGTCGCGCAGACGGCGCTTATCCAGCGCGCACCTGTTCCATCCGCACCACACTATTGCGGGACAGGCCGCCCGTACCCGCCTTGAACCCAATCTACGTGGGCAGATTCGTTTTGTCCTATTTAAAAATGATGACGGCGATGCTCACGTCGCTGTAGCGGTTGCCCGCGTCGTTTTGCACAGCAAGTGTAGGTCGCACACCGCCTTGTTTACTTCCCATCACCGAGACTGAGCTCCGTGCAGAACACATCAGTGCGCTTTGCCTCTCTGTGTTCCCTGTTGCCCATAAAAAACTCCCGGCTAAGAAACATATCGCCTTCGTCACGGATGTTTTCCCCTACAGTAAAAAGTTTTATTTTCCCTAATGTTTATTTCTGCATACAAAGTCTTACCATTGGGTAATACAGTTTCCGTGCGAACCATATCTCCATCTAACTGAGTAATCATATTATTAAGAATATCTCTCAATTGTCTGGTGGTTCTTCCGCGAGTACAAATTGCCGGTCAACGACCGGTTTGAGATCATCGCCCTACGCTATCTTTTGACGGTCAAGCGTTGGTCCACTCTTCCAGAACTGCGGCGGTACAGTTTTACTATTGGCTGTGTCTGCCATGAAATCTGCCGTCAACACCGAGAGGCGTAAGCAGAACTGGCATCGGCATCCACAGACAATCAGCTTGGACGCACCACACAAAGGTATATACGGCGCTCCGCTGCTTGAATGCCTGGCAGGCTGATTCATTGAAATATTGCAGATACTACACTTTGGGAGGGCCCTTATGGCCCTCCCTCTTTTTTTGAAATGATGAAATCATTCTGGTGGCAAGGCGTTCTCATTGCCTACGATGATTCACAGCTTTTCAATGCTCGGGCCGTGACGAAACGCAAGCAATCGAATTCTGAGCCTCTTCAGTGAAGCCCGCCTTGCCTCACCTACGTCGTAAACCTGTTCGCTCGCTCAGATTCAAAAAGCTATACCTCTGAGAGCCAAAGTTATGGCAGGTCTGTCATACAGCATATTTCCCTTCGCATCCGCATGATGGATCCGTCAAGCTTTTTTCCATCGTGCAGGACTCCCTTTTTGCCCATGACAAAAGAGTCCATCGCTGGCCGCTGCCGTGTAGCGCCAGTTGAACAGAGCTTTGAAACATGACGATTTGACCGAAGATGGGGGTTGAATGTTCCATCGAAGGCCGCTCGAGTTCTTCAAATGAGTACCGCGGCAGTTTCTGTGTCTCCGGCTGAGAATTCCGCAGCTTCCTCTGCCACCTGTAGAAGGTGGACAGCGGCTACGCCGTTCTCCGCGCACTATGCTTTGATTGCCTGTCCGCTGCGCTTCGCGCATGCCATGATATTGTACCATCGCTCTTCGCAAACTGCCAGTGCTCTCTTTTCCATCTTCTCTGGCTGCATGTATTTTTCAGAGTGCTCCCCAAATACATGCTCGGATTCTGTATTTCTATTCTCCCATGTTTATGTTTCTCTCGCAAGACCGTGGTTTCGTTGGGCGCTTACGATATAAGCTCAGAAAACTTTATCCTGCTGTCTTGTAATTATTAATTTGATGGAGCAACGTAGGACAGAGTTGCTTTCAAAATTATTTTCCCATATGAAAAAAACAGCCGGAGCAGGCCTCACAAAAACAGGTTGTCTGCTCCGGCTGTTTTCAGCCTCCATTTCCAACGTATTTCTCTATTTTGGCCAAAATGAGCCTTATGTCAGCTCGTCAGGCTTGGGAATCACCTTTAAAGCTTCATTCGTAGTTTCTCATGTTATCCCTGCATAGCAGCCCCTTCAGGATACGCCTGATGAGTCTTTTACCCCTTTACTGCACCCAATGTCAGGCCCTGAATGACATATTTTTGCAGCGTGAGGAAAATAATGATTGTAGGAATCAGCATGATGACGATGGCAGCAAATAGCCCGCCCCAGTTGGAAGTATACATCATGGAATCTTTCAACGCGTACATTCCAAGGGAGATCGTCCGCAAATTTTGCTTGGAGGCAAACACCAGTGCGAGCATATATTCATTCCAGATGCTCACAAAATTGAATACCGAGATGCAAATCAACCCCGGCTGCACCAACGGCAGCATAATGCGGGCAAACATGCGAAACTCGCCGCATCCGTCTATGATAGCCGATTCTTCCAACTCCTTAGGAAGCGTTCGAAAAAAACCTGTGAGTACGAACAAGCTGAAAGGGAAGTATAGCGCGATATAAATTAATATTAGACCTGTACGCGTATTCACCAGCCCCAAATTCAACAGCTGATCGTACAGGGGGATCAAAAGCAGCTGAGAGGGTACACTCATACTGAAGATAAGCAGGTTCAACAGCGCTTTGCGCCCTTTGAATTCATATCGTGTCAATGCAAAACTTGTCAGCGCTGAGATAACCGTACAGCCTAAAATAGATGCAAACACGATAACTACACTGTTCATGAAATAGCTGGACATCTTCATGGTGCTCCATGCGCTATGATAGTTTTCCAGTGTAGCTTTCGCAGGCATTGCCCAAGGAGTCTGGTAAATTTCGAGATTCGTCTTGAAAGAGCTCATCAACACCCATCCCAAAATACCAATGATAATCAGGGACCAAACACTCAAAATCACATAGGAAAAGATGTTTCTGCGTTTCTTTTTCATCTTTATCACCTCTTATGCGTTATATAGAACCTCGAATCAATACTGCAGATCCTCCCGGTCAAAAATTTTGCGGAATCCTCCCACAAACAACGCCACCATCAAAAACATTACCACTGCAATAGCGGAGCCATATCCCAACTTGAAAACGGGTACGTCCACGCCAAAAGCCATGGTGAACATATACGTTCCAAGGGTATTGAGCATGGTGCTCTTCCCCTTAAACATGGCCCAAATCAGCTCAAAGTATTTAATGGCGTTGATGATCCACAGCGAAATAGAGATCACCAGCACGTCTCGCAACAGAGGAAGCGTGATTTTGAAAAAGCACACCAAATCGGTAGCACCGTCGATAGACGCCGCTTCCTGATAAGTATTGGGTATTTTATCACAGCCTGACAGCAATAGAATCAAATAGAACCCCACAAAAGAGATACAAGACACAGCGATAATGCATACCATACCGCTCATGCGAGAGCCCAACCAAGGGATACACCATTCTCCCAAACCTATCGCTTCCAGCACCATATTCAAAAGGCCAAACTCCGGATTGAAGAAAAATACCCATAGCACGGCCAACGCGGCCTGAGAAATCATATTGGGAAAATAGAAAAAGTTGGAAAAAGCCTTGCGCCCCCGAAAACCAGGACGGGTAATTAGATATGTAAACAGCAGCGCAATAGAAAAAATCAGCACACCGCCCAGCAATAGAAATATCATTGTGTTGCCCAATGCCTGAAGGAATGTCTTGTCATGCAGCAATGAAATAAAGTTATCCAGCCCGATAAAAACTTTTTCTGCTTTAAACCCATTCCATTCCGTGAAGCTGTAATAGAATGACTGAATAGCAGGGATAAAAAAGAAATATCCGTACATCAGCAATCCCGGAAGCAGAAACGTCGCAACGATCCACGGCTTTACCTTTCTGTTCATACAATCACTTCCCTAAATCAAAGTTTCGGATTCACAGCTAAACGCACCTTAAATCCGGGGGCGCCGTACACGCACTTGGCTCGTGCACGGCGCCAGATCAATCTTTATTGATAAAAAGCTGCCGTATCGGTATCCAACTGCGTGATAAAAGTCTCTGGTGTAATAGCACCGTTGATCAACTGAGTAGAGAGCGGCCCAAGCACATTGACGAACCAATCGCCATATTGCTGCAGATCCCCATAGTTACCGCTGATGCTGGTAGCGTTATTGACGATATTCTCAATCTGATCAAGTTCCTGGGTAGCTGGACCGCCTACCAAAGGCGAGGGATTTTTCAATGCCGTAAGCCCTTCCTGCACGCCCATAGAAGAAAATATCTTTAAGAAGTTGATGGCATTCTCTTTATTCTTTCCGTCTACCGTGATGCCCGCCGCATTGCTCCAGATTTCTTCATGCCAAGGAGAGACCGAATCCGGCAACTCCGGCAACGCGAACATTTTCATTTCCATTTCGGGAGGGGTCTGGCTGGCCATCTCCGTAGGAATCCATGCGCCGCAGAACAGCAATCCCGCTTTGCCTTGCGTGAACAACGCCTGCGCGGCCGGAAACACAGAACCTGCCGCTCCGTCTTGGAAATAACCATTCTCGCTGAATGTAGCCACATATTGCGCTGCTTTCAGAAAAGCAGGTTCGTCTGCAAAGGCTGCGTCCCCCTTAGCCGCTGCATGGATTTTTTCCATTGTCGTTAAGCGTTCGGCAAAGCGGATGAACCACCACTCATTATACAAATCGGTGGTACCATCCAATGTAACGGGGGCGATACCGTTCTCTTTTAAAGTTTCGCAGACATCCATCAGGTCATCCCAAGTATTCGGCACTTCCAGACCGAGCTCTCTGAACATCGCTGCATCATAGAAAAAGCCGTGCGTATACATACTCTCCGGAATGAAATAACTCACGCCGTTTATTTTCATGCTTTCCATCAGATTGGGTATAAAAGTTTCTCCCCATGTTTTGTCTTGGTCGTAAGCCGGTGTTGTGAGGGCTTCATCCAAAGGTTCAAACAGCCCCTCCTGCGCCAGAGGTGCCAAGACTCCAGTGTTCTGGATAATGATGTCAGGGAAATCATCAGCTTCCTTATCATTCAGCTTTGTCTGAAATTGAGAGGCGATCTCGCGGCCACAGAACACGATTTCCACCTCTACATCAGGATATTCAGCACTGTAAGCATCCACAATGGACTGCTCCCAAGTAGAAATCGGTTCGCCTTCATTCATGTACGACCAAATCACCAGCTTGTCTGTGCCCACAGGCTGTGCAGAAGACCCGCTTCCCTCTCCCGAAGCAGGTGCAGATGACGGCGTGGAGGACGTTCCTCCACCGCAACCCGCCAACAGCGTGACAATCATTGCGATTGCAAGGAAAAATGCGATCCGCTTTTTCATATCATGACCTCCATTTTTTATGATATATTTTCAATGGGTTTCCCCATTTGCGACTCTATCAAATCAGTTCTCAAGCTCCAATTCCCACAAATAAGAGGAACGGTCATTGTTATCGTTTTCGCCGGCATAAATCGTATTGGATCCGGCAAATATCATGTGATGAATTCGATCCGGCCGCAAGCCATCCTGCTCGCATACCACGTCTTGAGAAAACACCAGCTCTCTTTTTTCGGTATTATAAGCGAAAAGCTTAGTCTTATAGTGTTCACCGCAGATACCATAAAGCAGCCGATTTTCAGGATGAAAAGCCGGCGCGGGCAGCCTGCGGCTTTCAGGCGACGGGCAACACAGCAATTCGGCTTGTGCAGTAGCGGGATTAAGTCGGATCAGCGAGCCCGCGTCGGTGCCGATGTAGATCATGCCGTCCGGGCCCAGAATGGACGTATCCGGCTTGCTCTTATCGGCCGGGTCATCAGTGCGGGGAAGGCCGTGGTCAAAGAATGTCATCTCGTCCGTATCCGGCGAATAGCGGAACAGCCGAAGCGAATCCGGGCCAGTGCGGTACGAGAACGCCCGCAGGATTCCGTAAGTGCCCCACACGTTGCCGTCCTTATCAATGACGGGGTTATGCGCTTCGCAGAATTCCGCGGCGTTGCCGATATGGGCGATCACACGGCTTTTGCCCGTGTCGATGTCGTAGCGAAAGAATACCTCCGGTACTGCGCCAAACCCATAGATGATCCTGCGCTTGCGATCCAGCGCGATGGACTGGATATACGCCGGCGGGCACGGCCGTGCGAGAAACGTAAACTTCCCGGTGTTGATATCATATTTTACAAGGCGACCGCCCTTTGCAGTGAACTGCTTGTCGATATCATGGAACAGCGCAACACCGCCATACAGCGTATTGCCATCCAATTCCAGCGAGCGGTGAAACTTGGCGTCAAACGGCTCGCCCACCTTCTCGTAGCCGCAGGAGGGGGAGAAACTGAAAATACGGTCAAATTTCCACAGCAGCTCAGCTGAAAAACTACCGATGCCCAGATATACGGCGTCCGACGGCTGGTGATACGCCAGCGACGTAATGGAAATCCATTTTTTCTTGTATTGCGGATCGCGGACAAAATCGTCATACGTCCACCGATCCAGCACCTCGGATTTCCAGTTGTCGAATTTTTGGTCGTAAATTGCATAGTGGGAAACATTTTTCAGTTTCATGTTTCTTCGTCCTTTCTGCAGTTTAGTTTAAGCGGTTATCGATAACCTGCTTTCCATCCCGTATCACGCCTTGCACCTGCAGGCCGCTATCCAGCAGCAGCAGATCCGCCCGCTTGCCGACGGCGATGCTGCCAATCTCGGCGTCCATACCCAGCATACGCGCGGGTGTAAGCGCCGCCATGCGCACCGCAGCCGTCAGTTCAACGCCGGCACGCTGCACCATCGTGCGCACCAGCCGCGAGGTTGTGGCGATGCTACCTGCAAAGTTTTTGCCGTCCGGCATCACGGCCACGCCGCCCTTTATGCAAATGGGCCGGCGTCCCTCCTTATCATCGTACACAACGGTGCCCTCCGGCACGTCCGCCGCGCCGGCGCGGATGGAATTGGTAATCAGTGCAATGTGCTCTGGGCCTTTGATCTTATAGATCAGCCGCAGAAAATCCGGCGGCAGATGCACGCCGTCTGCAATGACCTCCACATCCATTTCATCGATGAGAAACGCGGCCTCCACCACACCGCCCTCCCGGTGAGGCCCGTTGCGGTGCAGCACCGAACAGCCGGAATACAAATGCGTTACGCTGTGAAATTACCGATTTGGGGTGGTGGCGTCGGAATGGCCGACGCTGGCCATAATGCCCCGCTTATGCAGACGCTCGCCCAGCTCTAGCGCACCGGGAAGTTCACAGGCGATGGACCAGCGGCGCAAGCAGGGGGCCTGCTCCAGAATACGCTCGTATTCCGCCGCATCCGGCAGGCGGATGATCGTCTCATCCTGCGCGCCCCGCTCCTTTTGCGAAAAATAGGGCCCTTCCAGATGGACGCCGGCCAGCCTCGGCAACGGCGGAAGCTGCGCCTCCCTTTGCCGCATGGCCTCGTATATACGAAGGCTCTCCAGCGTGCCCTCCAGCGTTGTGCTGGACACCGTGGCCAGCATTGTGGTGGTGCCTCCGGCCAGGTGGGCCTGCATGGCCCGAACAAAGGCAGCCTCTTCCCCATCCCGGAAATCGGCCCCCGCGCCCCCGTGGACGTGCAGGTCTACAAAGCCCGGCGTGAGATACTGTCCTTTTGCGTCGATCACAGTGGAAAACGTTTGCTGCGGCGAAACGCCGCACCCATATGCTGTGATTTTTCCCTCCCGGCTGATTAGCCAAGCGTCCTGCAGCACCTGATAGGGCAAAACCAAATGCGCATGCTCGATTTTCAGGCTCATATTCTCACCCTCTCTGCAGCTGATCCAGGTGAAACAGCCTCTTTGCGTTCAGGCCCAGAATCTGCCTTTTTTCTTCATCCGTCAGCTCAGCCAACAAAATGCGGCCCACTGCGGCCTCCATAGAGTTCCAATAGGCGTCCGAGCCATACAGCACCTTGCAGGCGCCCGCGCCCCGCGCCATAGCCTCCACCGCGCCGTACCACACATAGCTGCAGGCCGTGTCCAGATAAACGTTCTCGTGGCGGGCCGCCACCTCAATGGCGCTGCGCACCGCGTCTTCCTCCCCGCCGGAATGCCCCAAAATGAATATTGTGCGCGGGAAGCTTTGCGCCAGCTTATGAAAGCGCAGCACCTCTTGCCCCCATGTGTGCAACAGCACGGGAAACCCGCGCTCGCCCGCCCATGCATAAACATATTGGTACTCGGGGCACTCAAAATCCATTTTATGCTCAACTGGGTGCAGCTTTACACCGCGAAAACAAGGGCAAGCGGCAAACTTTTCCATCTCTGTACGGTGATCGTCCCGATGCGGGTCTGGGGCCAGATAACCCCAAAACCGGCCGGGATAGGTCTCGCACATGGCCAGCATTTCCGGATAGGCCTGCCAGTGCTCGCCCGTCGTCCAGAGGTTCGACACCACCCCACAGGTGACGCCGATTCTGTTCATCTGGGTAATGAGATCGCGATAATGTTCAAACCGGCTGAAGAATTTGGCCACGCGGGCGTTGTGCATGTGGCAGTCCACCACAAATTCTCCGGTCAGCGTCGCGCCGCTGCGCGCGGCCTGCGCCAGCGTTTGTCCGTGTTCCATTTCAATCCACCAGCTTTCTCTCCAGCAGGGCTTCCAGATTACGTGCGGCAATTGCCTCTTTCTCGTTCTCAGAAATACAAGCATAACTCACAAGGCAAACCGCGCTTCCCGGCGAAAACGTGCCCAAATTGCTACCGAACAACAGCTTTTCCGCCCCTACCTTTTCACAGAGCGTCTGCAAAAGGCAAAACGATTTAAGCCCCGATGTCTCCAGATACAGCCGCGGATGCTGCCGCAGCAATGGAAAAATGTAACGTGCATGGCGATAATACAGATTGGTGATCACCAGCTTGAGGCCGGGGTGCTCACAGCACACGGCGTGCACTGTCTCCCAATCGGACTGATCGGCATCCATCAGTGCCAGCGTGCCGGTACGCTCCAGCATATCCAACAGTTCGCCGCTGCACCAATCGCGCAAAGAATAGCCAAGCACATTGTATTTCGGCGCTAGGCGTACCGCACGTACATCCGCCAACCTCATGCGGCGCTCCAGCTCGTCCACGTTCCAAAATTCGCCAGTATGATTGGGCATCACCATCCACACAGGCAGATAAAAAGGCTCCCGTCGGCAAATCAGACACATCTCGGCATTCCCGTCGAGAGGATGCAGATCCAGCGCCGCATTGCAGAAGGCAAGCCCTTTCTGGATGCCGCAGCGCTGCGCCTGGCACGCGATCTGCGCGCTGTCGTAAATGCGCCAGCCCGAAATGGCGTTGGGTTGGCCCACCGCTATATTGCAGTCTGCAAACTTCAGCATAACTTATCCTCCAACCACTCGGCCGCCGCACTCAGGGCGTCCTTTTCCCAGCGCGCCGGAATAGGCGTGGGCGTATGTGGGGCCAGCGACCCGCCCGCCGGGGTTTTGGGGGTGAATGCACACACCCTGCCGGCCAGCTTTGCCAGATCCGGCAAATCGCACAACCGCAGCAGGCCTGTTTCAAACGCCGTTTCCGGGGCGAAATAATAATCTGCTTCGAACAGCGCGTCAAACGAAAGCTGTGTCTCCAATAGCGCGGCGCCTCTTGCCTTTGGCAGTAGCGCCGCCGCCAGCAGCGCCAGCAGGGCGCCAGGCCCCTGCCCAACAAACACAACTCGCTCATAGCCGTTCTGTTCATCCAGATAATGCACAACATCAGCGATCTGCCTCAGCCGGCAGGCCGTAAGCTTTTCGCCCAATGCCGCCGCTGCATTAAACAGCGCCGTTTCCGCGTCGTATCCGGGCCGGGTCTTGGCGAAAGCGCTCTGCATGCCCCAGGGAAGAATGCGCAGCACATCCATGCCAGACGCTTCCAGGCCGTTCGCGTTTTGCTCGGGATGTGTTATGGCCACACAGAGCGTGTGGCTGCCCCGGCACAGGCTGCGGCACGCCGCCTCCCGCCCGCCGTCCCGCAGCAAAAACGTCTGCCACGCATCCTCGCGCCACAGTGGCTGTACCGTATACGAAGCCGATGAAACATCATAAAGTTCTGCAAGCTTGGCGCGCAGCGCCTCGCCCGATGGCCGCCCGGCCTGAAGCTTCTCCAGCGCGGGCTTCCACGCCTGTATGGCTGTGAGCCCAAAGCCGATATGCGGCAGGCAGGGCAGCCGGTTGGCCTTTCGAAAAGGCCAGCCAGCGAGATATGCGGCAGGCAGGCCAGCTGTTCGTCTTTCAGAACAGCCGTATCTACTTCGCTTGCGGGGCCCTCTTTATTCAGCAGCTGCCGGCAGAAAAAATCGTAGCCGAACATTCTTGTTGGAGCGCTGATCACGTGCGCGCAGGGTGCTACCTGAACTGAAAAAAACGCAGCGTTCCCGGCTGCCTTGTAAAGGCGCCGCATCTCACCCTCCAGCTGACGCACGCCCTCCAGCAGGAAAAAGTCCTCGCTGGCTGCGCTCAGCATACAGGGTTTAGGGAAAGCCGCCCACAGCACGTCCGCGTAATCGAAGCCCTCCCCGGCGCTGATGCCTACGATGCTTTGCTCGCAGTCGCCAATGCCGTTTTCCACAAGCGTCATCGCTTGCTTTGTGAGGCACTGTATGGGGGAATAACAGCAGATGCGGTCGTCCAATGCAGCCAGGTATGTGGTCTGCGTACCGCCGCCGGACTGTCCCGTGGCCCCAATGCGCTTTGTATCCACATCCGGACGGCTGCACAGATAATCCACCACCCGCATACTGTCGCGCACGAACAGCGCGCCCAAGTTCTCCCCAAGCAAGTAACTCAGATTGCCCGCCTGCATGTGAAGATCCACCGCTTGGATATCCTCGGGCACAGCGCCGAAGCATCGCTCAAATTCCTGCTGGCTGAAGGGAGAGCGCTCGCCCTGACAGATGGGGTCGTATGTAGCGGCGATGATGCCGCAGCGGGCAAGGTTTGCGCAGAATATCTGGTTTTCCGGCAACTGCTTGCCCCGGGGCCAGTGCCCCATCGACACCACCACCGCCGGGTGCGGCCCCGGCTCAGCGTCAGGCAAATAGAGGTTGACCGGGATGGCATATCCCGTGTCATCTGTTATGATAACGTTTTCTATTGCGTAACCATCCTGCTGCAGCCGTGCTGTCACTTTTGCGTCTGTTGCCGCATCAACAGCAGCCCCCGGCATGCACAAATTGTCCGCCAGCCGGCGCCGCATTTTGCGGGCGCGGGCCAAAAGTTTCCCGGGCACGCCCTCATCCAGAAGCGCCGACACCGCGCCGTCCCTTGCCCGGTATTTTTCCTGCAGCCGTGCCACAAGCGTCTGGTAGGCATCCATTCTCTTCCATTCCAAAACGGTTTCCTCCGCCTCTCGGCCCTCAGTTTCCGGCGAGCATTTCCTCGCTGCAATTTGCGGCGGATTCCTCGTCCAGGAAAAGCTGGAAATCCGGGTGGGTCTTCAACAGCGAGCCCGGCACCATCGGATCCACCGTTTTAGCGGAAAGCACCTTTTTCACCGCGTCGGCTTTCACCTTGTGCGGCACTGGCGAAATAATGTGCGCACACTGCATGATTTGATACGGCGTCATAGATACCGCCTGACGGGGCACCTCGTCCTCGTCTTTGAACCAGCCCTCTCCCACCTGCTGTTTTTTGCAGCGGGAATCCAGATTTACAATGATATACGCCTGTTTGGTGTCAAAATCCGCAGGAGGATCATTGAAAGCAATATGGGCATTCTCACCAATTCCGATCACACCGACATCTATCGTTTTTTCACGCAGACGCCGTGTCAGCATACGAATATTGTCATCCACGTCTCCTTCTGTTTCCACGAATACAAATTCTTTTAGATGTACATGGTCTATAAAACGCTCCTTGAGATATTTCCGAAAAGAAGCTGCATGGGTGATAGGCAAATCAATGTATTCATCCAAGTGAAAAGCAGTCACCTTGTCCCAAGGAACATCTTCCTGAAGCAACGCCTTCAACGTTTCAAACTGAGAACCGCCTGTAGACAGTACAAGCCTTGCTTCTCCGCTCTCCGCAATCGCCTCACACAATTTTTCCGCAATGGTGTGCGCAGCTTGTGCACCCAACTCCTCAGCCGTTTTTGCCACATGAATCTTCATACCACTGTTTCTCCTCTCGTTTCTATTTTTCGAACGGATTGCCGTTCTACAATCTTGGGTTCCAAATAGATGCTGTACTGTGTTTTCTTGATTTCCAACTCATTGAGCATAAACTGTGCAGCCATTTTGCCCATTTCTTCAGCCGGCACCTGAACAGTTGTTAGCAAGGGAATGCTCATTCGCGAAAACACACAATCATCAAATCCAATCACACTAATGTCCTCTGGTACTTTCAGTCCACATTTTGCAAGTTCTGAAAGTATCCCCAGCGCCACCGCATCATTATTTGCCGATATCGCTGTGTACATTTTTCCTGTGTGCAGCACTTGCTGTGCCAATTCCACACCCGCTTTGAATTCGTCTTTTACACTGGATACAAACACATCTTCTTCCGTAAAAGAAGCCCCCGCAGCGGCCATCGTCTCACAAAAACCATCCTTGCGGCTACGCCGCGACAGTTTATCCAGTGTGCGCGTTGCAAAAGCGATATAGCAATGCCCCTGTTGCAAAAGATATCTCGCCGCCATCTGCCCTCCACGACGATAATCAAAAAAGACACCTACAGTAGGTTCAGCTAGGTTTGGATCATAATCCGTCACAACAAAAGGGATGTTGCTCTTTTTCAGCATCCGCAGAGTGTCAACCAGAGCTTCGGTGATACAGTCACTCCTGCAATCATCTCCCCCCGCAGACTTCCAATCATCTCACAATCTTTAGCATCAGAGCCGCTGGTCAAATACACCAACATATTGTATCCTTTGGCAGAGAGCTCCCCTTCGATCCCCATCGTCATGGAAGTGTAAAATGGATTGGTGATAGATGGCATGATCACTGCAACTTCTTTGCTGACACTGGTTTTAAGACCGCGGGCCAGCATATTCGGGATATATCCCAAATCCTTGGCCGCCTTGGTGATGGCATCCCGTGCTTCGGCACTAATAGGATAGTCTGTGCCCCCCAATACACGGGAAACTGTCGTCACAGAAAAACCTGAAACCTTTGCTACGTGTTTTAATGTCACATGTTCCATATTTTTGGCTCGACCCCTTCGTCTTCTTAACAGAAAACGTATTCTATCTTTAGAATAGTATAATATTCATATAAAAGTCAACTATTCTTCAATATTTTTATGTATTTAACAGAAAAAATTTTCTTTTTTTATATTCTTCACAATACAATCAGAATTAAAAATATATAACGTTTTCTAAAGACTGTTTCTTTTTCTCCATATATTAGCACAACTATTTCCCTTGCCATTATCCTCTAAATCCGAGCGCATGGTGTCTTACCAATCTTTTTCGCATTTCAGTATTTTTCTCTTTAATAGCGTATGCATGTAACGTACAAAAAAGAAAATTGTTTCTGTACAAGAGAGAGAAACGGAAACCAAACTCTTGACAATGGCTTCGACCGTCCATATTATCAGTAGCAAAAGCTCTTCCTTTTTCGGTCTTGAAAGGAGTTCTTATGGCAATTTATGATATCACGTTTCATCCAGCTTGGTGGCATAAACGCACTGGAGTTTCATTTGACAAAAAATTTTTCCTAAATCCGGATTATCGTATTCAAGCCGACATGCTGATGCGCCGTTTTCTTTTCGAGAACTTTCCGGAAATTTATCCTTCTGAATCATACATGGTTCAGCTGCGTCCTTTGATTGACAGTGATCTTCTTGCCGGAGAATATCTTCAAGCACAGTTGCTCGGATGCGACATTCTTTTTACTGACGACAATCTTCCAGAGGTCCAATGCGCCCATTTAACGGACGCCCAAATTGAAGCGCTTTCTGTTCCAGATTTGGATCACAGCACTGTCTGGGCCATGTACGAAAAACAGATGAAAACGCTTATCAGCCGGTTCGGGCATGTAGAGTCCTATTTGGACTTATGTGGAGTACAAAACCTTGCTTTTGCGCTGCGCGGGCAAGAACTTTTTATTGACTACTATGAAAATCCGAGGCTTGCTCACCATCTTCTCACCGTATGCACACAAACTCTGATCGCGGTTGCCGACCGGCTTCGTCAGTACACTTCTCATATCAGTACCGGCGTTAGCTCTATCCTTGGAAAAACAGCCCCACAAGCCTATCTGACATCAAATTGTACTGTAGATATGATTTCAGCAGATCTGTATGAAACATACCTTATGCCGTACGATATCCAACTTGCAGAACATTTTGGGGTCTTTGCAGTGCATCACTGTGGAATGCATTGCGAACGCTTCGCCCCTCTCTACCGAAAAATCCCCAATCTTGTCTGGCTAGAAGCCGGCGCACACTCTGATTTTCATGCCGTTCGTTCTGCTTGTGAAAATTCATGGCTCAATTTACGCTATTCTCCTCAAAATCTTCTGGGCGAAAGTATTCCAGAGATTCAAGAAAACGTCCGTTCGCAATTCAGTTCCGCCTCTTTCGAGAAGAGAAACGATTTCACAAGTATGTCGTGTGTTGGAATCGACGTCAATACGCCAGATCAAAATGTGATTGCTTTTTGTAGAGCCATACAGGATATCCCGTAATAGCGATAGCTCGGCCTTGCATGACCAGTGCAATTTTTTCGCAGTGGTTATAATGGCCTTTCTACAACTCACGCAGGGAATGGGCAAGATCCACGGCTGTTCTGGCATCAGACGGCTTTACCACGCTCTTGCAGGCCAGTGATTCAAACGCGACGAACAGATTGACCTTACCACATTGGCGATATTCATAGCCTTCTCCCTTTGAACTTTCGGGCCTTGACAGAATGCTCCGCCTCTCAATGAGCTGCAGTTCGTCTCATCCAGGCAACGCACCGGGTGCAGAGGAGCATAATGTGCGTTCATTCCTAACTTATCCCCAATCATCCATCCATTTTCACCAACTGATTTAGCGGTTCAGACTACTGTTTGACCACCAATATACAAAAAACTTGCGAGGCCTTCTGATATCAGATTCCGCGGGCTTTTTACCTGTCTTTACAATTTGTACACCTCACTAAAAACAGCATGATTATGCCATTTAAAGCTGTCTGTCACAGTTCTCATTTCTCTGAGACGAGAGGCTATCTTTGGCGCTGGATTCGCCGTGCCTCTTCCTGTTTTTCCGGTCTTGAGGGGCTGCTCCATTCCTTTCACGTCTCCGATGTCCCTACCTTTCTCGTGGCTGTAATCGTAATCAGACACACATACAAAGAATTGACACCACTATTTGGCCAAAGCGATACTAAAAGAGGAAAGCAATGATTCATATTATCCGCCAATAATCAAAACCCGCCCTGTATACAAGATACCGAGCGGGTTTTCTTATGCTCCAAATGTTTTTCATAAAGAGTCTGGTCATATAAAGCTCAGAGTTGATTTTGCCTGCTCCTCATTTTCCACCTCGGCCGAAGACTCTACATCAAGATAGTTCAGCATATCCCGCCACATGGAAACCGGATATCCCGAGAACTGTCCGGAAATGAGGCTCTGACACGCTATTTCTCTGTAAGGAGGCAGTCTCAAATCAGATATGTATATGCAGCCCAGCTCCGCAGATAAATCTTCAAATAAATCTCCCGTCCTCTTCATTTTTTCCTCATCCTCCCGTTTGTTCAAGTTATAAGCCTGTTTTCCTCGCTATAACGAGAATTCTGGAGTCGCTGTCCTGGCGGCTGCAGGTGGAAAGCGCCAGAATTTGATCTCCCCAGACTGCCTGTATACCGGTATCATATAATGCTGCGTCTGCCAGCCGACTGATATATTCCGTGAAGTTCATTTCATCACGGGGAACGGAATAATAGTCCTGCGCCGCCTGCTCCGAGTCTTTGAATTGCAGCACCGCCATGACCTCGTATTCCCGCTGCCGGGTGAGGCTATCGCACTGGATAATGGGGTGTTCGCGCCAATAAGTTTCCTGCGTATAGCCAGCGATGTCCGCAAACATACTGCCGTCGTTCATGTTGTGGCCGTAGATGATGAGTCCTATCCCCTTTTCCATGTCGCACTGTGCGTCGAGAAAGGGTGTGCCCGCGATGGAATAGCTCCCCTCGAAGCTGCGGCGAAGATAATACTGTGGTTCCGCCTTTGTCTGTACAACAGGATAGTTCACCGATGTGCCCTCTATCTTTATCCAGCCCACGAAATCCGGATTTTCGGCTTTCAAATCCGCATATGCCTTCGGCGTCTGCCCTGCGGGCAGGCCGACTGTTTCTTTCTCCACCCTCTGGGCCAGTTCATCGAACTCCTTGCGTGCGCCGCCTGTAAGCAGGACATATATCACAAGCCCGCCCAG
>OBAB01000652.1_pt1 | contig 20509 bp, 17 predicted proteins | sample 1516501 | NCBI WGS metagenome assembly OBAB01 (sample SAMEA2579906, study PRJEB22360) | human gut metagenome
GCGGGCTGTAAAGCTGGCGGCAATCACAGGCGCACCCGCGCCTAAAAAGTCCGTTGTCTGAAAGATGAAGCGCAGTGCAATCACCAAAAGTCCGGCAATAAAAATGCGGATAAACGGATTTTCAAAATAAGTCGTATACAGTCTGGAAGCTGTATGTAGTGCCACGCAGAACAGAATACTCACGCAGGCAAATAATACGGACATTAAAAGCATTTTGCCGCCGGAAGCGATTGTAAAATCAGGCAGTTCAGCGAGTGCAAAATGTGTTCCAGCAATGCCGAAATATTTTGCAATGCTCTGCGCCGTGAGTGCAGATACCACACATGGTACAAGCGCTGCGTAATACATCACGCCGACACTGATGACTTCCATTGAAAAGACGGCGGCGGCAATCGGTGTGCCAAACAGAGCGGAAAAACAGGCGCTCATGCCGCACATAATCATAATACGCGTGTCTTTGTCATCAAAGTGCAGGAGTTTGGCAAAAAAGTTGCCAATCGAACCGCCGACCTGAAGTGCCGCACCTTCACGTCCCGCAGAACCGCCGCAGAGGTGTGTCAGCAGGGTGGAAAGAATAATTAACGGCGCAACGTGTACCGGCACCTCGTCATTGGACTGGATAGCCGTAATGACAAGGTTTGTTCCGGTATTGCGGGTTTCTCCGGCGAGCCGGTAGCATAAGACAATCAGCAGTCCGGCAACCGGCAGTCCGAATAAAATCCATGGGTTTGTTTCGCGGAATACCGTGACCAGTCCCAATAGTTTATAAAAAAATGTACCGATAAGTCCGAGGATAACACCGCAGACAACCGAACAGGCAAGCCATTTGATAAAAGTCGTCACCGCAAACATCAGGCGGTGCAGGACAACCTTTATTTCATCTGTGTTAAAGTTTGTTTTCATGGTTTTATCACGACCTTTTTACTCATATTGCTGTTGTGGTAAGCTGTATCCATGGTGACATCCTTCGTAAACCATGACGGCGGGATATAAGCATTGGCTTCCTCAACCGATTCAAATTCAACTTCGGCGAGTGTCAGTCCCGAAAACACACCTTCAAATAAATCCAGTTCAATCGTTTTCCCTGTTCCGTCCGGGATTTCATAGCGTTTTTTGGTGATAATATTTCCGTCTGCCTTGGCAAGCAGATGTTCATAGGACTCCGCTGTCAGCGGCAGGTTGTATTCTTCGCGCGCCATCATCCCACTGCCTTTGTAGGTCAGATAATAGGAATCGTTATCTTTTCTGACCCGTACAACAGGATGGGTTGAAAGGTAGCCCTGTTCAATGACACGGCAGTGATAGTCCTTTAAATTTGCCGGTACTTCCGATACCAGATATTTGCGTTCAATTTCCATAATATTCCTCATTTCTGAGCAACTTGTTGCGAAGCGGCGATGAGAAATTCGCGTAGGCGATTTCTCATCTGCCATCATAGCGATTTGTTTTTGCTCAGAAACAAATCGCTGTGTGAAAAATCTTAGATTTAAGGATTTTTCACACTATTCCTCATTCCTATTCCGACAGTTCTTCCCACTTTTCATACAGCGTGTCAAGTTCTTCGGAAAGCTTCGTGCTTTCCTTGTGCAGTTCCAAAAGACGTGCCGTATCGGTACAGACCTCCGGAAGTGCGGATTCTTCCTCAATTGCTTTTAAGCGGTCTTCAATGACGGTAATCCGTTCTTCGGTTTTTTTCAGCTCATTTTTTTTCTTCTTTAACAGTGCCTGTTCTTCCTTAGACTGTTTCCAGTCCGCTTTTGCAGATTCCTTCTGGGCGTTTTTCTGTGCGGCAGAAACGGCGGAAGAAGAATCAGCCGGTTTGCCGGCAAGCGCGGCGGCTGTCAGGGCATCTTTCTTTTCAATATAATAATCGTAGTTGCCGATGTAATTGACGGTTGTCTGTCCGACCAGCTCAATAATACGTGTTGCCGTGGTATTGATAAAATAACGGTCGTGCGATACATATAAAACCGTACCGGTATACGAATTTAACGCATTTTCAAGAATTTCCTTTGAAACCATGTCTAAATGGTTGGTTGGTTCATCTAAGATTAAAAAGTTTGCGTTGGATAACATCAGTTTTGCCAGTGAAACACGTCCGCGTTCTCCACCGCTTAAATCACGGATATACTTAAACACATCGTCATTCGTAAACAAAAATGCCGCAAGGGTGTTGCGGATTTGTGTATTGTTTAAATCCGGGTAGGCATCCTGCAATTCGTCAAACAAGGTTTTGTCTGGGTCTAATACGTGGTGCTCCTGGTCGTAGTAGCCAATCGTTACTTTAGAGCCGAGCTTGATTTCACCAGAGTCGGCAGGCAGAATATCGTTGATAATTTTTAAAATCGTTGTTTTTCCCGTACCGTTATTGCCAATCAGGGCAACCCGTTCCCCGCGCTTAATGTCAAAGCTAATGTCAGTAAAAAGTGTATTGTCGTCAAATGCTTTGCTTAAATGCGAAACGCTTAAAACATCATTGCCACTGATAACGGACGGATTCAGCTCGATATTCATTTTGTCGTTTATTTCTGCCGGTTTGTCGACAACTTCCAGCTTGTCCAGCATTTTTTCACGGCTTTCGGCACGTTTAATGGACTTTTCACGGTTAAACTGCTTTAATTTTGTGATAACCTCCTGCTGATGCTTGATTTCCCGCTGCTGGTTTAAATATTCCTTTAATTGCATATTGCGCAGAATCTTTTTCTTGTCGGCATAAGCGGTATAATTGCCGGAAAATACCGTCACATGTGTATTTTCAATTTCAATAATTTTTGTGACAATTCTGTCAAGGAAGTAACGGTCATGCGCAACGATGATGACACTGCCGTTATATCCAAGCAGATAATTTTCAAGCCAGCGGATAGACTCCATATCTAAGTGGTTAGTCGGCTCGTCCAGTAAAATAATATCCGGCTTGGAAAGCAGAAGCTTACCAAGCGCAACGCGCGTCTTCTGACCGCCAGAGAGGGTATTGACAGGCAGGGAGAAATCATCTTCTGTAAATCCGAGACCCTTTAACACACCGACAATCTCACTTTGGTACGCATAGCCGTTTTCCAGTTCAAACTGGTGGTTCATTTTGGTGTACTGGTCTAACAGTGTATCTAACTGTTCACCTGTGGCATTTTTCATCTGCTGTTCGGTTTCGCGGATTTTTTCTTCCAGTGCGATAATGTCTTTTTTTACGGAAAGCAGTTCGTCATAAATTGTACCGTCAGAAGAAAGATTCTGATGCTGTGCAAGATACCCTAAAGTCTTATCTTTAGAAATCGTGACCGTTCCGTCATCTGCGGGAAGCCTGCCCATAATGATTTTTAAAAGAGTGGATTTACCGGCGCCGTTTGGCCCGACAATCGCCGCTTTTTCCCGTTCTTCTATATGAAAAGAGCAGTCGGAAAGAATCGCATCCGTTCCGAAAGTCTTTGTGATGTTGTTGCATGATAAAATCATAATGCAAAGATTCCTTTCGTATCGTAAAGTCTTTTATCATTTATTATACATGAAAAGACAGGGGCTGTCATGTAAAAATATTTTGACTTTGCACGCGTTCTTAGTATATACTTATAAAGTTGCACATTCATTAAGTAGAAACAGATAGAGGATTATAGATGAAATTTGAAGAATTAAATATCGATGAGAGAATATTAAGAGCAGTGGAAGACATGGGATTTGAGGAAGCATCACCGATTCAGGCAAATGCGATTCCTGCGGTGCTTGAAGGTAGGGACGTTGTCGGACAGGCACAGACCGGTACCGGTAAAACTGCCGCATACAGCATTCCGATGTTACAGAAAATTGACCCGGATTTAAAAAAGGTGCAGGCAATCGTACTCTGCCCGACCAGAGAACTTGCTGTGCAGGTATCTGAAGAAATCAGAAAGCTTGCCAAGTACATGAGCGACATTAAGGTACTTCCGGTTTATGGCGGACAGGAAATTGTCAAGCAGATTAAGTCATTAAAAGCAGGCGTGCAGATTGTAGTCGGTACACCGGGACGTGTAATGGACCATATGAGAAGAAAGACCGTAAAGTTTGACCACGTTTCCATGGTTATCTTAGATGAAGCCGATGAAATGTTAGACATGGGTTTCCGTGAAGATATGGAAACGATTCTTACCGATACACCAAAAGACCGTCAGACCGTGCTTTTCTCCGCAACGATGCCGAAAGCCATTATGGATATTGCAAAACGTTTCCAGAATGATGCACAGGTCATTAAAGTTGTCAGAAAAGAACTGACGGTAGAAAATATTGAACAGTATTATTACGAAGTTCGCCCGAAGAACAAATGTGAAGTGCTTTGCAGACTGATTGACATTTATAATCCGAGATTATCTGTCGTATTCTGTAATACAAAGCGTCAGGTAGACGAACTCATTTCCGATTTAAAGGGCAGAGGATACTTTGCCGACGGAATCCACGGCGATATGAAGCAGGCACAGCGTGACCGTGTGATGGCAGATTTCAGAAACGGAAAGACTGAGATTTTAATTGCAACAGATGTTGCGGCAAGAGGCATTGATGTGGATGACGTGGATATTGTATTCAACTACGATTTACCGCAGGACGAAGAATACTATGTACACAGAATCGGAAGAACAGGCCGTGCGGGCAGAGAAGGTCTGGCACTGACATTTATATCAGGAAAAGAAGTTTATAAGTTAAAGGATATCGAGCATTACTGTAAAACAAAGATTAAGGCAAAGCCGATTCCTTCATTAGATGATGTAAAGAATACAAAGCTGGAAGTGCTTTTTGAAAAAATTAAGGAAACCATTGCAGAAGGCGGAATTTCTGATATGATAGAAATGGTTGAAAATCATGTCAATGATGAAGATTATACTTCAATGGATATGGCGGCGGCGCTTTTAAAAATGGTTATTGGCGATTCGCTTGACAGAGATGATGATGTGGAAGAAGTCCATTTTGATATGTATGAGGACGATAACCGCATGGTACGTCTGTTTATCAATGTGGGTAAGAAAGATAAAATCAAGCCAGCCAATATTTTAGGTGCGATTGCGGGCGAGAGCGGTATGCCGGGTAAATTAGTCGGTGCGATTGACATGCTTGACAATTATACCTTTGTAGAAGTCCCTGCAAAACATGCCGATAAAGTATTAAAGGCAATGTCCAATGCAAAGATTAAGGGCAGAAGCATTAATATCGAAAAGGCACAGGGCGGCAGAAAGAAGAAGGGAAGACGCAAGTAAATCATGAATGCGGCAGAGATTGAAGAACTGCTTACAAAGCTGGTGCAGATTCCGGCGCCGACAGGCAGGGAACAGAAAAGGGCAGAATACATTACAGACTGGTTAAAGGAATTGGGATACCACCCGTTTACAGATGCGGCAGGCAATGTCATTGTGGAAATGAAGGTGCAGGAGGGCGGTTATACCGTACTTATGGCACACATGGATACCGTGTTTGAAGATGTAGACATTTCTGTAGTAAAAAATGCAAACATCCTGAGTGCGCCCGGAATTGGCGATGATACGTGCAATGCCGCCTTTTTAATGGCGGTAATGAAGACACTTATCGGGCAAAAATGTAGACCTTTAAAGAATCTGCTGTTCGTTTTCGACACCGGTGAAGAAGGACTTGGCAACTGCCGCGGAACACGACAGCTCATGCAGGATTATAAGGATAAGGTAGATGAGGTTATTTCATTTGATTTAGGCAGTGATGCGGTTTGTGTCAAAGCGGTCGGCTCAAAACGCTACCGTGTGACAGTGACGGCGCCGGGCGGACATTCATTTCACGCATTCGGACAAAAAGGTGCGATTGAAACGGCGGCAGAAATTATTCATGAAATTTACCGCATAAAGCCCTGCGAAGGCACGCAGACAACGTATAATGTCGGAATGATAGAAGGCGGTACCTCGGTCAATACGATTGCACAAAAGTGTACATTTCTTGCAGAAGTGCGCTCCGATGATGCACAGGCACTGCAAAAGATTGACGGACAGCTCTGCAATATTTTTGATTTTTTTAATAATGCAGAGGGGTTTGCTAAAGTGCAGATATCGTATGAACTGACCGGTTTCCGTCCGACAGGAAACGGTGTACCCGAAGCGGCACAAAAGGCACTTGCGGATACGGCAGCAGAAGTCATCTGCCGGTATACGGGTCGAGAGCCGGTACGGCGCAGTGGTTCAACGGACTGCAATATCCCGCTGTCCATGGGAATCCCGGCGGTCAGTTTCGGCGGCTACAGAGGCGGCGGTGCGCATACAAGACAGGAGTGGGTCGATGCCGGCTCATTTGAAGAGGGCTATAACATCATATTAGCATTTATAGGAAAATATTTTATATGGAAAGACTGATACAATTAGACAATCTGAACAGGCAGGAAGCTCTGCGGTATCTTGGAAGTGGCGGGCAGACTCCGGATGATGCGTTTATGGCATTGATGAAAGACTGTGAAAAAACGGTGCTTGCACAGGCAAGACCGCGTTATGTCTACCGCATTTTTGACATCAGGGAATGTGAGGAGGGCGTGTGTGCGGAAGGCACGGATTTTATACTGCGCGGCAATTCTATAAAAAAACATTTAAAGGGCTGTGAAAAGGCAGCATTTTTTGCGGCAACCATATCGGACGGAATCGACAGACAGTTACGGATTGCACAGGTATCCGACATTACGAAAGCATTTGTAATGGACAGCCTTGCAAGTGTGGCAGTCGAGCAGGTATGTGATAAATTCGAGCAGATTTTAAAAGAACAGACACAAGGGTATTATCAGACGTTCCGGTTCGGGCTGGGCTACGGCGATCTGCCGATTGAACAGCAAAAAGATTTTGTGGCACTGCTCAATGCTCCAAAGCAGATTGGATTAAGTGTTAGCAGTTCATTTATGCTGATTCCGACAAAGTCCGTGACGGCCGTTATCGGGCTGTCAAAAGAACCGGTAAAAGGTGTGGCAAGAGGCTGTCAGACCTGTAATATGAGAGAAAAATGTCAGTACAGAATAAAGGGTGGTCATTGTAATGGATAAAAATTTTAGGGAACTCTTGAAAAAAGAATACGTTGTATTTGACGGCGCAATGGGAACAATGCTTCAGGCGGCAGGCATGAAAATGGGCGAAACACCGGAAGTATTAAGTATTACCCAGCCACAGCTTTTAGTCGGGATTCATGAAAAGTATCTGCGTGCGGGTGCAGATGTCATCTATGCCAACACATTCGGTGCAAACCGTTATAAGCTGGAAGAATGCGGAAAAAGTGTTGATGAGATTGTAAAGGCATCCATTAAAAATGCAAAGCAGGCATGTGAAAACGTCAATCCGCAGGCACTTGTCGCTTTAGATGTTGGTCCGATTGGACAGCTTTTAGAGCCGACCGGTACACTTTCTTTTGAAGAAGCTTATGATATGTACCGTGAAATCGTCGAAGCGGGCAGCGCGGCAGGCGCAGACCTTGTCGTTTTTGAAACCATGACCGATTTGCTTGAATGTAAAGCGGCGGTACTTGCGGCAAAAGAACATTCGGATTTACCGGTAGCGGTTACAATGACTTTTGAAATCAATCAGAGAACGTTCACAGGCTGTTGTATTGAATCCATGGCACTGACCCTTAGCGGACTGGGTGTAGATGCGCTGGGTGTCAACTGTTCGTTAGGACCGGCAGAATTAGAGCCGGTCGTTGCAAAGCTTTCCGAGTGGACAAACCTGCCGATTATCGTGAAACCGAATGCGGGACTTCCCGACCCTGTTACCAATGAATACAATGTATCGCCGGAAGAATTTGCACAGATGATGAAGAACCTGCGCAAATACGGCATTAAAGTATTCGGCGGCTGCTGTGGTACAACACCGGATTTTATCCGCTGTGTATCCGAAATGCTGCATACGGACGGCAATGCAGGTTTCTGGCATGAAAAGGAAATTCCGGCAGCAGTCTGCTCACCTACAAAGGCAGTGACAATTACGGAACCGCGTATCATCGGGGAACGTATCAATCCGACCGGTAAGAAGCTGTTTAAGGAAGCCCTGCTGCGCGGCGATATGGACTACATTTTAAATCAGGCATTGGAGCAGATTGGTGCGGGTGCGGATATTCTCGATGTTAATGTCGGACTGCCTGGAATTGATGAAAAAGAAATGATGATTTCTGCCGTAAAGTCTATTCAGGCAATTGTTGATGTACCGTTACAGGTGGATTCCACGATTCCGGAAGTATTAGATGCGGCACTCCGTGTATACAACGGAAAGCCGATTGTCAATTCGGTCAACGGCGAGGAAAAGTCCTTAAAGGCAGTGCTTCCGCTTGTAAAAAAATACGGTGCGGCAGTTGTCGGTCTTACGCTGGATGAGAATGGAATCCCGCCAAAGGCAGAAGACCGTTTTAAGATTGCACAGCGTATTTTAGAGCGTGCGCAGGCAATCGGTATTCCAAAGGAAAATGTCTATATTGACTGTCTGACACTGACGGCTTCCGCAGAGCAGGAAGGTGTTATGGAAACGTTAAATGCAGTTTACCGTGTAAAACATGAGTTAGGCTTAAAAACCGTACTGGGCGTGTCAAACATTTCCTTCGGTCTGCCAAACAGAGTGTTAGTCAACCACATTTTCTTAACCATGGCGTTGCAAAACGGCTTAGACCTTCCAATTATCAATCCGAATATTCCGGAAATGACGGGGGCGGTCAGAGCTTACAAACTGCTTGCCAATATTGATAAAAATTCAGTGGATTATATTAAAGCCTATGCCAATATGCCAAAGGTTGAAAAAATCAATCCGGCGGCAAAACCGGCAGCGGGAAGCACAGGTGCGGCAGGCAGTGCGGCACCGGCGGGTGCACAGACGGCAGCTGTACCGGCAGGTGACTGTAAAGAGCAGTTATTCCATGCGGTTTATGCAGGCTTAAAAAATGAGGGTGCGAACCTCACAAGAGAACTGTTAAAAGACAATGACTCCATGGTAATTGTCAATGAAGTGCTGATTCCGGCACTGGATAAAATCGGCGAGGACTTTGAAAAGGGAACGCTGTTCCTGCCGCAGCTGATTATGGCAGGCGGCATTTGAAGTCATTCGTGAACATATGGTGCAGAGTAACGCCGCACCGGTCAGCAAAGGCAAAATCGTCATTGCAACCGTCAAAGGTGATATTCACGACATCGGTAAAAATATTGTAAAGGTTCTGCTTGAAAATTACGGTTATGACGTGATTGACCTCGGAAAAGACGTGGAATATCAGGCGGTCGTTGATGCAGTCCGTGAAAATGATGTCAAGCTGGTCGGACTTTCTGCCCTGATGACAACGACACTCGTTTCCATGAAAAAGACGATTGAACTGCTTCATGAAAATGAGCTGGATTGCAAAATTATGGTAGGCGGTGCGGTTCTGACACCGGAATATGCCAAAGAAATTCATGCCGACTTTTATGCAAAGGATGCCAAGGAATCCGTAGATATTGCAAAAAGAGTGCTGGGGTGATATAATAAAAAGTATTATAATAACCACGGATTGTTTCGTGCTGCGCACTCTCACAATCCGGCCCGCTATTCGCATATCGTGGGATTTCATCCCACTTTTATGCTCATAGCGGGCGGGTCCCAAGGTCGTTCACCCACATATGAGCAAGCTCATGTGGGTTCAGATCTTTTGACCCTGGTATCCGAAGATACATTGAAAAGAAAGCATGGTGACATGAGTATGGAAGAAACAAAAAAGATATCAGCTGCGGTAATCAGACGTCTGCCACGATATTACAGATATCTGGGCGAACTGAATGAGAGCGGAGTACAGAGAATATCTTCAAAGGAATTAAGTGCAAAGATGAAAGTAACCGCTTCACAGATTCGTCAGGATTTAAACAATTTTGGCGGCTTTGGACAGCAGGGTTACGGTTATAATGTGAAGTATCTTTATGATGAAATTGCCAAAATTTTAGGAATTGACCGCCCGCATAATATGATTATTATCGGTGCGGGTAACTTAGGTCAGGCAATTGTCAATTATGAGGACTTTGAAAAACGTGGATTTGTGATTAAAGGAGTCTTTGATAACAATCCGGAGATGGAAGGAAAGACAATCCGTGGAATCCCGGTGATGATGATGGATGCCGTTTCTGATTTTATTAAGAGAAATGAAATCGAGATTGTAGCACTGACGATTCCCAAAAAAGCAGCAAAAGAAGTCGGTAAGCTGGTAGCAGATGCCGGAATTAAGGCAATCTGGAATTTTGCCCATACAGATTTGAATCTTCCGGATGAAGTCATTGTTGAAAATGTACATTTATCAGAAAGCTTGATGCGCCTTTCGTATACCATTGCAAATGAAGGACGGTAGAAAAGATTTACAAAGGGGGAATAGCGGATGGCACAGCTTACATATAAGGCAATGAAGGATAATGCGGCTTTGAAAAATCTGCCGATTTTAACGCTTGACCAACGGTGGTACAGACTTGTGCCGGAATCTGTAAAAACGGATGAAATCCGTTACTGGGAAAAACGTGTCAATGAACTGCTCAAAAAACAGGGGCAGGTCAACGAAGACCTGATTCAGGTAAAAAAGATTAGAAAAGGATTGTTCCGGGGCATTGTTAATCATATGAACCAGAATGACGAAGATCCGAAAAAGCAGAAAATTATGGATGAAAGCCAGCGGCTGATTTATGAAGCAAGAGATAAAATCTCCCAGCTAGAAGATGAATCGGACGAAGTGCCTAAAAAACTTCGCATAGCAAACATGCATCTTTTTTATGAAACAGTCAAAATGTGTTATGAAAAAATCAACCGCAACAATAAAGACCTGGAGCGGCTGGAAGCATGGATTGAAGACACGCGGATTAAACTTAAGAAAAATTTACTGGTCAAGCAGGACAAAGAGGATATGAACGAGCAGATGTATTCTTATATGCATGCTATCTTAGGTCCTGAAATCATGAGTGAATTAGACCGGTTAAATGAGAATGACGAATAGAAGAAAGCTGCTGTGCGGGAAGGAAAGTCTGCATGGCGGCTTTTTTGTTTTACAGGGCAGGAGGGTGTTTATGAAGAAATTAATGAATGGTGCGCAGATGAAAAGGATTGATGTGTATTCGATTCAGGAGGTGGGGATTCCTTCACTGGTTTTGATGGAGCGGGCGGCACTTTGTGTGACGGAGGCGGTGCTTGAAAAGATTAAAAAGACGGATAAGGTGCCTGTGCGTGTGCGGAAGCGGCAACAACGGTGCGGACGGCATGGCGGTGGCGCGCCAGCTGACAGAACGTGGAATTTCGGCAGAGGTGTATACGACAGCAGAGGAAGGAAAAGGAACAGAAGAGTTAAATCGGCAGCGTGCGATTTTGCAGAAACTGGGAATGGTGTTTGTGAACGACATTCCTGCCGGTGAATATAATTGTATTATAGATGCTGTTTTTGGCATCGGTTTATCAAGAACAATTACAGGCAGATATGAACAGATTATTGCAAAAATCAATGCGGCAAAGGATACGGGAAGCCTGATTGTGGCAGTAGATACGCCATCGGGAATTAATGCCGGGGACGGACAGGTCATGGGCTGTGCCGTAAGGGCAGACATGACGGTGACCTTCGGCTTTGCAAAATGTGGGCTGTGCCTGTATCCGGGAAGAATATACGCAGGAGAACTGTGTGTTGCCAATGCCGGTTTTGCCGACGTCCGCACAATTCCAGAAATCTGGGAGCAGGCGGCATTTACAATGGAAGATACAGACATTGCGGCTTTTTTTGACCGTCCGGCGGATACGAATAAGGGCAGCTACGGAAAACTGTTGATTGTGGCAGGCTCTGAAAATATGGCGGGAGCGGCAGCGCTTTCTGCAAGGGCGGCATACCGTACCGGCTGCGGACTTGTGAAGGTTTTCACACACGAAAACAACCGTACCGTTGTATTAACGCATGTGCCGGAAGCGGTTATGGTAACATATAAAGATACCGCAGATATAAAAGCAAAGCTTGCAGGGGAGCTGGACTGGGCAGACTGCGTGGTGGCAGGACCGGGGCTTTCCAAATCAGATACGGCAAAAGAAATTGTAGCCGAGATGATAGCCTATCAGCCTAAAAGAGAAAAAAGGCTTCCGGTGCTTCTGGATGCAGACGCATTAAACATCATTGCTGAAAACAGAAAACTGTTAAGCGGGATTGCAGAGAATGAAGGCAGCTCCAAGCAGTACGTGTATACGCCGCATATGGGGGAAGCAGCAAGACTGTCCGGCAAAAGTATCGCTCAGTTAAAAGAAACGTCCTGTGAATCCGCAAAGGAGCTGGCACAAAAACTGTGCGGAGTCTGTGTTTTAAAAGATGCGGCAACAATTGTATCGGACGGCAGACACATTTATATTAATACTTCCGGCAACTCCGGTATGTCGACGGCAGGCGCAGGCGATACGCTCACGGGGATTCTTGCAGGGAGCGTGCTTGCCGGGCGGACACAGAAGAACGGAAAAGAAAATGCTTCATACGAATTTTTTGAAAAAATCTGCATGGGGGTCTATCTGCATGGCAGGGCAGGCGATGCGGCAGCAGACAGATTTGGCAATGCAGGCATGAAAGCCATGGACATTGCAGATGCAGTGGCAAATGGGCTTAAAGAGAACTAGACATTTTTTGAAGTTGTTGTATAATACTAAGAAGCAAATACATAAGTCTGAGGAAAAGGAAAATGAAGAATAATAAGTATTATAGAGTATATGCAGAAATTAATTTAGATGCTATTGTGAAAAATGTTGATAATCTGATGGCACTGACAAAGGAAAATACGGGCGCACTTGCAGTTGTAAAGGCAGACGGCTACGGACACGGCGATGTCGCAGTGGCAAAAGCAGTTGCGCAAAAAGTAACGGGCTATGCCGTGGCAACACTTGATGAAGCAGTCAATCTGCGTGAAAACGGTGTGAAAAAGCCGATTCTGGTGCTGGGGTATGTAGATCCGTACGAGTTTGATATTCTGGTATCCTATGAAATTACGGCAACCGTATTTGATGTGGAAACGGCACAATTACTTGCAGATGCTGCAAGGGTGCAGAAAAAACAGGCACACTGCCATATCAAAGTTGATACCGGTATGCGAAGAATCGGACTGGAACCGGATGAGAATGGTATTGCCATTGTAAAGCAGATTACGGCATTAAAGGAATTGTCCGCAGACGGCATTTTTACACATTTTGCGGCATCGGATGAAACTGACAAGACATCGGCAGAACATCAGTTTAAATTATTTACGGATTTTACAGGACGTCTTGAAAAAGAAGGAATCCATTTTACATACAGACACTGTGCAAACAGTGCGGCAGTGATTGATATGCCGCAGGTGGACCTGGATATGGTAAGACTGGGAATTGCCATGTATGGTATGTATCCGTCAGATGAGGTCAAAAAAGAAAAGGTGGAATTATTCCCGGCACTGGATTTAAAAAGCCATATTACGATGGTAAAAGAAATTCCGGCAGGCGAAAAGGTCAGCTACGGCGGTACATTTACAACGACAAGAACCACAAAGCTTGCGACCGTTTCAGTCGGCTACGGTGACGGTTATCCAAGGGCTTTATCGTCTAAGGGATATGTTTTGGTCCGGGGTCAGAAAGCCCCGATTGTCGGCAGGGTCTGCATGGATCAGATGATGGTAGACGTAACGGATATTGAAAATGTCACAAGAGCGGATATTGTCACGTTGATTGGAAAAGATGGTGATGCAGAGATTACAGTGGAAGAAATCGCAGCACTGGCAGGTACATTTAATTATGAATTTGTCTGCGATCTGGGCAAGCGGATTCCACGCAGCTATTATCTGAACGGAGAATATATCGGAACACATGACTGTTTCCGCGAAAACTGGAATTTGAAAAATTTATAAAAAATGAATACACGCCCGCAAGCTGGAAATACTAAGCATATAAACAAAAAGTGCTTTGGGGAGTGTGAATAATTTTGGTAATCAGACGAGGAGATATTTTTTATGCGGATTTAAGACCGGTTGTCGGTTCGGAACAGGGCGGTGTCAGACCGGTGCTTATCATACAGAACGATACAGGAAACAAACACAGCCCGACAGTTATCTGTGCTGCAATTACATCAAAAATGAACAAGGCAAAGCTGCCTACCCATGTAGAGATTGATTCCATGCGGTATGATATTGTCAAAGATTCAGTGATTCTTTTAGAACAGCTGCGGACAATTGATAAAAAAAGATTAAAGGATAAAGTGTGTCATTTAGACAATGAAATTATCAGTCAGGTGAATAAGGCACTTTATATTAGTCTTGAAATGGGGAACAGCCTGGCAGGACGTAAATAAATGCGCCTTATGGCGCGACTGGCAGGCTGTATTTATTGACTATATAAGGATGTATATGATATAATTGTTAACGAATTTATAATGATTCTGGTATAATGTCAGAAATTTTACAAAAAGAGATTTATAAAGGAAGGAAAATTTAAAATGAATGATGCGCACCCCGCGGATGGGAACGAAGGACTGCTTTCAGCTTTATTCCGTAAGCTTGGAACAAGAGGGAAAAGAGATGATGATGTAACCGGTGAAGAAATCAAAGACATGGTCAATGAAGGACATGAACATGGTGTACTGAATGAAAATGAAGCCGAGATGATTAACAATATTTTTGAATTCGGTGAAAAACAGGCACAGGATGTCATGACACACCGTAAAAGCATTGCAGCAATTGACAGTACGGCGACCGTACAGGAAGCTTTTGATTTCATTATGAATGAAAGTTATTCCCGTTATCCGGTGATAGATGGGGATATTGATAATATTATGGGAATTTTGCATATACGGGATTTATTAAAAGTATATGTAGACGAACAAAAACGCTGTAAACAGCTGTCAGAAATCAAAGACCAGGTGCTTTTTGATGCGTATTACATACCTGAAACAAGAAATATCAGTCTGTTGTTTAAAGAAATGCAATCTAAAAAGGTACATATAGCGGTTGTTGTTGATGAATACGGACAGACCGCAGGCATTGTAACGATGGAAGATATTCTTGAGGAAATTGTAGGAAATATTCAGGATGAATATGATGAGGAAGAAGAGCTGATCAGCCGTATGGATGACGGTTCGTATATGATTGACGGTCAGACAACTTTGGAAGAACTGGAAGAATTGTTTAATATTCATTTTGAATGTGAAGATATTGATACAATTAATGGCTATATGATATATAAGCTTGGAAAGATTCCGGAAGAACAGGAGCAGTTTCAAATGGAATGCGGCGGATATCTGTTTGATGTGGCAGAGGTCGCAGACAAGATGATTCGCAAAGTCAGAGTGACAAAAATACAGGAGAAGGAGCAGACAACAGAAAATGAGTAATTACAGAATTGAAACAAAGTGTATTCAGAGCGGATGGGAGCCAAAGAATGGAGAACCGAGAATTCTTCCGATTATCCAGAGTACAACGTTTAAGTATGAGTCCAGTGATGAGATGGGTGCATTGTTTGATCTGGAAAAGGAAGGATATTTTTATTCAAGATTACAGAATCCGACGAATGATTATGTTGCGAAAAAGATTTGTGATTTAGAGGGAGGTTATGCGGCGATGCTGACAGCCTCCGGTCAGGCTGCCAATTTCTACGCAGTGTTTAATATCTGTGAGGCGGGTGATCACTTTATCAGTACATCAGCCATCTATGGCGGTACGTTTAACCTGTTTGGTGTAACAATGAAAAAACTGGGAATTGATGTGACATTTGTAGATCCTGAAGCAACAGAGGAAGAGATTCAGGCGGCGTTCCGTCCGAATACAAAGTGTATTTTTGGCGAAACGATTGCCAATCCGGCACTCGTTGTTCTTGATTTGGAAAAGTTTGCAAAGCTTGCCCATAAAAACGGTGTACCGTTTATTGTAGACAATACCTTTGCAACACCGGTTAACTGTCATGCGTTTGACTTTGGCGTGGATATTGTGACACATGCGACGACAAAGTATATGGATGGACATGCAGCAACAATCGGCGGCTGTATCGTAGACAGCGGTAATTTTGACTGGGAAAAATATGCAGATAAGTTTCCGGGACTGACAAGACCGGATGAATCTTATCACGGCGTGATTTATACACAGCGTTTTGGCAAAGGAGCTTACATTACCAAGGCAACCAGCCAGCTGATGCGCGATCTGGGGTCTGTACAGTCACCGGAAAATGCGTTCTTAATTAATCTCGGGCTGGAAACACTGGCGCTGCGCATGGAAAGACACTGCAGTAATGCGCTTGCGGTAGCAAAATTTTTAGAGAACAATGAGCATGTGGCATGGGTTAATTACGCAGATCTGGAAAGCAGTAAATATCACGCATTACAGCAGAAATATATGCCTAATGGTACATGTGGGGTTATTTCCTTTGGTTTAAAGGGTGACAGGGCAACGGCAGTGAAATTCATGGATCATTTAAAAATGATTGCCATTGTAACCCACGTTGCGGATGCAAGGACATCTGTTCTTCATCCTGCAAGCCATACACACAGACAGTTAAGTGACGAACAGCTTGCAGAGGCAGGTGTTCAGCCGGATTTAATCCGTCTTTCAGTGGGCATTGAAAATGTGGCGGATATTATTGATGATATTCAGCAGGCATTAGAGGTGACATTTGCATCGTAAAGCTGTGGCTATAGGGAAAATGTAATCTTAAAGCCGCATGAGTGGCAAAGGGGGTGTCAAAATGTCTGGGGAAATAGACGGAAAAACAGAAAGTGGAACACCGGAGGCAAATTTTACATTAAGCAATAATTTTGCAGTTGTAATGGGCGATGAACGTTTTTACAGGCTGTTTGGGGAAAAAACACTTTATACATTTAATATGCTTATACATCCAAAGGATCGTCAGGATTTCGAATCGTTTATGGAATCGGAAGATGTTGCAGCTTATGCGGTTGTACGGTGTATGACCGCAAATGACTCATATCGCTGGTTTATGCTGGAAAAAAATAATGAACAGGTAAAATCGGAGCAGATGACCAATATTCACTTGAAGGATATTTGTCTGGTCAGTGCCAGGTTTGGTTTGTATATGGATCGTATCCGGAAATATCGTGCAGTGATGAATATGATTCAGGATAAAATGTTTGAATATAATCACCACACCGGAATTTTTACAATATACTGTTATGTCAACAACCGTTCTGAGATTATTGAAAAAGACGATTTAAAAGCATGGGAAGAACGCATGATGCGTCTGGGCTTTATTGATGAAAAACAGCAGGCGGCATTCAGACGGCTCTGTGATAATATACAGGCAGGCTCTGAAAGCTTTGCGACGACCCTGCGTACAACACTGATGTCTAAAGGGGAACGCATGGATGTTCTGCGTTTCAGGGGACAGACCATTTATAATGGAGAAGAACGTGTGCTTACCATAGGATTGATTACAGAGCAGGGAAACCGTATGACAGGTACAGACATTTTACTGGATTCGGCAGTTGTCAATCAGGATTCCGCAACAGGAGTCCTGAATAAAAAAACGGTGACAGATGAAGCAACGGCAGCGATTAATCTTGCCAATGTGGCGGGCTGTGACCACAGTATGTATCTGATGGTGTGGGATATCGATGACTTTAAACAGGTCAATGATACCTATGGACACTATTTCGGTGATGAGGTTATTAAGCATCTGGCGACAGAGCTGAACCGCGCAGTGGCAAACCGTGGATTGGTAGGCAGAATCGGCGGCGATGAATTTTTAGTACTGCTAAAAGAAGCAAACGGAGAAGATACTTTGAGAAGTCTGCTAAAGGCGGTCCGCAAAAAGCTGAAAGTGGATCTGGCACAGGAAAAGCCGGATTATGAATTTTCAGCATCCATCGGTATTTCCCAGTACGGAAAAGATGGAACGGATTATGAAACACTGTTTAAAATCGCAGACGGTGCATTGTATATTGCCAAAGAAAAGGGAAAAGACCGGTTTATCGTATATGATAAGGAAAAACACGGACATCTGCTGACAGAAGACGGATACTGTCATAAAAAGACAGCGGGTGTTGATTTTATGCGTCCGATTGATAAGGTGGAGCTGTCAACGAATCTGATGCTGAAAGTTTTCAACGGCGGTATGGATGTGGCTGAGGAAGTGCTGATGGAGCTTATGGATAAGATGAATATTCATGGCATGACGATTTATAAGGCACCGTCCATGGAATGCCGGAAAACGCTGGGGCATTATGAAAAAGAGCCGGGAACACAGCTTTGTCTGTCGGAAGAGAAGTATCTTGCACGTTTTGATGAGCATCATATTCACGTGATTAATAATACCGCATCCATAGCAGTTGAGTATCCACAGGTTTACGAACATTTTAAGCAGAATAATATTGGTTCGGCGCTGCAGTTTTCATGCATGTTAAATGGACAGCTGTGGGCAGTTTTTGAATTTGATATATTCGGCGCAAACCGCAGAAAGTGGTGTCAGGATGATATTTCGGCGATTTACAGTGTAGTAAAGGCGATTGCAGATGTATATAAAAAATTCTATGAGCAGAAATAGAATGCTTTCTATTATAAAAAAAGCAGGAATTATTGGAATCTGGCTGGTAATCTGGCAGATTGCAAGCAGTGTAACAGGACTGGCGTTTCTTCTGCCGGGTCCTGTTACTGTTTTTTTGGCGCTTGGAAAAGCCCTTTGTACGCGTGCATTTTACCGGGTCGTTTTTCACAGCTTTATTAAAATCAGTGCCGGTTTTTTGGCTGCGCTGCTGGCGGGACTGGTACTGGGCAGTATTGCAGCGGTAAAAAAAGGTGTGCAGTCCTTTTTGGAACCGTTGGTGTTATTGATGAAGGCTCTGCCGGTGGCAGCATTTATTATTGTGATGCTGATCTGGTTCGGTTCGCAGAATGCGGCGGTTACGATTGGATTTATGGTTGTATTTCCAATGGTTTATCAGGCAGTGCTTGAAGGTGCTTGTGCAGCGGATACAAAACTGCTTGAAATGGCGGCGGTTTTTGAACTTTCACCGGTAAAAAAGGTGCGTTATATTTATGTGCCGCAGATTATGCCGTTTCTAAATGCGGCAGTCAAAACGGCAGCAGGCATGTGCTGGAAAGCGGGAGTGTCTGCGGAGGTAATCGGACTGGTGAAAAATTCCATCGGGGAAGAGCTGTATTATGCAAAACTGTATCTGATGATGCCGGAATTATTTGCGTGGAGTATTACGATTATGTGCATCAGTTTTCTGTTTGAGAAGCTGGCTGTTGTGCTGATCAGGCAGTGCGGCAGGGTAATATCAGGTGATATACATGGCAGCGGGAAGGAACAGGACAGATGCAGAAGCTGAGGATGGAACATATATATAAAAGTTATGGACAGGCAGTGGTTCTGCAGGATTTTTCGTATGCTTTTACACCAGGTGGCATAACCTGTATTATGGGAGAATCCGGAGCAGGGAAAACAACGCTTTTAAGACTGCTTATGGGGCTTGAAAAGGCAGATTCCGGTATTATTACCGGGTTTGATAAAGTATCGGCGGTTTTTCAGGAGAACCGTCTGATAGAACATTTAAATGCTGTTGAAAATACGGCGCTGGTGATAAAAGACAGGAATGCAGGAAAATGTGCATATGAACAGCTTTTGCAGCTTCTTCCCAAAGAAGCACTTTTAAAGCCTGTCAGAGAATACAGCGGCGGCATGAAACGGCGTGTGGCACTGGTGCGGGCGATGGCGGCAGACAGTGAGATTGTACTGTTAGATGAGCCGTTACACGGCTTGACAGCCGGAACAGCAAAAAAGCCGCAGAATATATCCTGTCGGAGCAGAGAGGCAGAACGGTTATTTCCGTTACACATGATATGGAAATGTGCAAAATGCTCGGGGCGGGCATTTGCTTATTGACAAGTGGCAAAGCAGTTGCTACAATATTGTGAGTGACAAAATTCCACAATATTTGGAAAATCAAACTGCCAGTAAAGTTCTGACAGGGTTCTGAAAATGGAGGGAAAAGATGAGACATGCAGTTTTTTCTATTCTTGTTGAAAATTCATCCGGCGTATTAAGCCGTGTGGCAGGGTTATTCAGCAGAAGAGGTTACAATATAGACAGCCTTACAGTAGGTGAAACACAGGATCCGAAGTATTCCCGCATGACGGTTACCGTTACCGGGGATGACGATGTTTTAGAGCAGATTCAGAAGCAGCTTACAAAGCTGGTGGATGTAAAAGAAATTATGGAACTTCCACAGGATGCATCTGTGTGCAGGGAACTTGTTCTGGTTAAAGTAGAATGTGATGCAGCGCACCGTCAGGAGATTATTGCAATCAGTGATGTCTTCCGTGCAAAAATTGTAGATGTATCGCCGGAGTCGGTAATTATTGAACTGACTGGCGCACAGAATAAGCTGAATGCGTTTATTGAGTTACTTAATGGTTTTAAAATTACAGAACTCGCAAGAACAGGTATTACCGGACTTGCAAGAGGCGCTGCAAATTTAAAATAAAAATTTTAGTTATCATACGGAGGTAATTGTAAAATGGCAGAAGCAAGAATTTTTTATCAGCAGGATTGTAATTTATCATTACTTGACGGTAAGACAATCGCTATTATCGGTT
>OBAB01000661.1_pt1 | contig 20164 bp, 17 predicted proteins | sample 1516501 | NCBI WGS metagenome assembly OBAB01 (sample SAMEA2579906, study PRJEB22360) | human gut metagenome
TCACACAAGAGGGGAGCTGTCGCGATGCATCAAAAGCAAAACCCAGCCGGGTTCTACACAAAAGGCGAGGAGATCTTCAATGCGGTCAGCCACGGAGCGGGCAGTGTGCTAGCCATCGGGGGCACCGGGGCGCTTGTGGCGCTGGCCGCTGCTTTGGCCAATTGGCGGACAGTGCTCATCTGCCTTGTATACGGGCTTTCACTGGTGGGTTTATATACCATGAGCACTCTGTACCATGCATTCCCGTTCGAGGGCGTGAAACGCCTGTTTCGCGTGTTCGACCACTCATCCATTTACCTGCTCATTGCGGGCAGTTATACGCCGTTCACGCTTATCCTTTTGGACGGCACCTGGAAGGGCCCGGTCATCTGCGGCGTAGTGTGGGCCGCCGCCCTTCTGGGCGTCACGCTCAATGCCGTCAGTGTGGAGCGGTTTGAAAAGTTCTCCATGCTGCTGTACATCGCCATGGGATGGGCCGTTGTATTTGCAGTGGGGGATGTGGTACGCGCACTGCCGTCCGCCGGATTCTGGCTTCTGCTGCTGGGAGGCGTAAGCTATACGGGCGGCATCGTATTCTACGCCTGGCATAAAAAAGGGCGTGTGCATTACATGCACGGCGTATGGCACCTGTTCGTGCTGCTGGGCAGTGTTCTGCATTATCTGTGTATTTTGCTGTATGTGCTGCCCCGGGCGTATGCCTGACACACAACCGTTGCAAAGCCGCGCGTAAGCATTGACTGCCATCGGCCTTTTTGGTATAATAATTGGGCTGTGAGCAGATTTATTTGCAGCGCAGCATTTGCAGCGGTATCGAAGTGGTCATAACGGGGCTGACTCGAAATTTTTTAGAGCAAAGTCAGTTTTGTCCACCAGAAATCCAGTAAAATCAAGGGGTTTCACAGTTCGAAAACTGAATAAATTTGTTGTTCTTTCCATCAGTTCTTTCCAAAAAATTTTGGAAGCTTTACGGAATAAGATACATGGAGAGTTGTCCGAGTGGTCGAAGGTGCAGCACTCGAAATGCTGTGTCCCGAAAGGGACCTAGGGTTCGAATCCCTAACTCTCCGCCAAAAAGTCCAGTAAACAAGCGGGTTTGCTGGACTTTTCTTTTTTTCACAGTTCCGAAAAGCACCTTAAAATCCCGGAAAGAACTGACGGTTTTATGGAAAGAACTAAGCGGATTTTTGATTTTTCGCTGATTCGAGCCTATAAAATCAGTTTTCTTCGCCATCGCCCGTAATTCCGGTCCATTTGCTGCTGAAATCTACCGCCTCCGGCAGTGCCATTCCGTCGACCATTGCCTGCGCTGAGGACAGCTTGGAGCTGTAGTCAAGATGAGCATAGATATTTGCCGTGGTGGAAAAATCGCTGTGCCCGAGCCATTCCTGAATTTGTTTCAGTGGCACGTCATTTGCAAGCAGTAGGCTTGCACAAGAGTGCCTCAAATCGTGAAAGCGCATCTTTTTCATGCCGTGCCTTTAGATATACTGTGGGAAATAGCTGGTCAGATAATCCGGTCGCATCAAATCTCCCAGTTCATCCACAAAGACATAGCCGTCATACTCGTAGTTATAGCAATTTCCGCAAACCTTTTTGTTTAGCTCCTGCGCCGCCTTGACCTCCTTGAAGTATTCGGCAAAGCTTCCCACCAGTGGCAGCGTGCGCATACTGGACTTGGTTTTGGCAGAATCCTGCGCATACATTTTTGTTTTGCCGTCCGCCTGCAACGATGTAACCGTGTGCTTTATGGTGATTGTACCACGCTCAAAGTCGATAGCGTCCCATTTTAAACCGCACACCTCGCCACGACGCAAGCCGTAGAAAGCGGCGAGTAAAACCGGAAGTTCCAACCTCGTTCCCTTTACAACTTCAAACAGATGCTTTAGTTCATCAGCGTCGAGAAATACCGGTTGATAATCGTTCTTTTTGGGACGGTCTACCTTCATCGCTACATTTTGTGTAACAAGGTCGGTTTTCATTGCGTATTTCAGCGCTTGATGAATGACTGCGTGATAGTGAATGACCGAATTTGGCTTAACGGTTTTCAGCTTTTCAGAATAAAACTGCTGAATATGTCTTGCCTCTAATCCATGAAGCGTTACCGCTTTCTTTCGGAAATACGGCTCAATCACCGATTTCACCATTTGCTCATAGGAACTGAATGTGGTTGCCTTTACTCGTACCTTGACGATATCCAACCATTGAAACAGATAATCTGCAAAAGGCATATCGGAAGAAAGCTCTCCGACCTCCTGCGGCGGCTCAAATTCATTGCGGATTCGTGCAAGCTCTGCCTCCGCTTTTCGTTTGTTTCCCTTTTCGGGAAGTCATGTGGATATATACTTGACGTGCCGTTTGTTCCTATTATCGTAATAGCTGAGCACAACATAGTAGTGTCCCTTTTTCACCTGTAGGTGTCCTGATACCATTTTGTTTTATTACCTCCTTATCATATTGTGACGTTTTGCCGTTTTCGGCTTGCCGAAATTGCGATATGCAATCGCAAAGGCAAAACTCACGGCAGAAAGCAACGCTTTCTGCTATACACAGGACAGTCCTGCACCGACAGAAATATCATATCCTGCCGATGCAGTTCTTTCCATTATGCGATTCGTTCCCTTGCAGACAATTGCCGGCTCAAATCAGCGCGAATCTCTATCCCGTTCCCGTCTGCGCTGCCACTGCTCTAACAGCTTGAAGACCGTATCACAGACTTGCTTGTCCGTGTAATTTTTAGGAAAATACTTGCGAATGTCTTCTCGCTTGAATTTGTACTGTTCCTGCTGATTCGGCTTTTGCTCCGCAAGAATTTCATAAATCGTCTGGTCACTCAGCGCACCCTCCTGTGAAAGTTTTTTCAATTTGATTGTCTGTGCGTGGGAGGGTGTACAATCATTCAGCTCCATAGCGTCCAACAAAATCCGCTGTTCAGATGACTCTAAGTAGGACAACTCCACCGCTGGGTTAAAGGCGATTTTGTTTTTGTCTACCATAAAGAGCAGTTCGGGAATTAAGTAGGTCAGACGGATATAGCGCTGAATTTGGTTCCTGCTTTCTCCAGCATCTAGAGCAACCTTTTCATCGCTTCTAATGAGCTTTGTCCCAAGTTGGGACGAAGCTATACCTTGATGTTTTATAGCATCCAATTTCATTTTAAAAGCAAACGCCTTTTCGATGGGTAAAATATGTTCCCGTTGCAAATTAGCATCCACCATTGCAATCACCGCTTCATCATCGGTCATCTCACGGACAATGACTGGCATTGTCTCTATTCCAAGCACCTGACACGCCGCCAATCTTCTGTGCCCGGAGATTAGCTCATACCCGCCCTCCGGCAAAGATCGTGCGAGCGCAGGCATAATGGTTCCAAACTTTTTGATACTCTCAATTAATCGGTTCATTTCATCATTGTTCTGAATCTTAAACGGGTGATTCTTAAACGGACGAAGCTCATAAAGCGGAATATCCTTCACTCGCTCAAGCTTTGCGTCGTCCCGCTCTGCCTGTGTAGAAAATAAATCCTCTAACGAATGTGTCGATAAAGTAAAATCTGATTTTCGATTTGCCATAATAAAAACTATCCTCTCATTTCCATCTCAAATTACTTTGGTTCGGGCGGAGAAAGACCGCTTCCATATCCGCCTGGAATTTGTGCCAGCGCATTGCTTTTGTTTTTAGCATCGGCATATCGACAAGCCCGAACGCATTCGCTTTCACCGCAAGCTGGTTGATGTTGTTTCCGATAGCGGACAGCTCACGCATAGCGTCATAAAATCTTGCGTCCGGTTTTTCCCTCGGTTCAAAGCCACGCAGAAGTATTCTGATGACAGCAGTCTCTGTAATTCCGCAAAGCTCTGTCTTGCGTTTCAGTTCGGCGTTCTCATCGGGAGAAAGCCAGAACTGTTTTTGATTCTTTGTTTCATAACGGTTCCTTTCTGTAAGAGGTTTTAGGATACTTTCTAACGAGCCTTACCGTTTTTCGACTTTTGGGAGTATAAACGGTCTGCTCGCTAAGATGACGCAGCCTAAAACCTCAGCTTTGTTTTTTTACTTAAGCTGATTCTCTATCGTATTAATTCGATAGAGAATTTCGCTTCTTTCCAGTGAATCAAAATTCTTTTTCAGTTGCCTGGCCAGCCGAAAAGCCTTGTATTCTTTCTCAGATGTTGCAGCTTTAACATCTTTGCCAAGCCCTAACCTTCGCAAATATTCCGATAAAGAAAGTCCGTAATAAAATGCGTTTTCGCTGAGTTTTTCTTTTTCGGCAGCAGTTACACGCACATTGATTCCGAGCGTTTTGCTTCGCATAATTTCACCTCTCCTCGCTGTTTTGTGACGGCAATGACGGTTGTGACGGATTTTTCGCTATATAGTGAAACCGCTGTCATTTTCGTCACCGCCGTCATTTCGTATAAGCTTTATGAGTCTGCTTTTGCCTGTGCGTTTTGTTCGGTACTCAATGCCCACAGGCTCCAACACCTCGCAGGAAAATTGACCGAGATATTTGCTTACTACATTGGGCGTGATTTCTGCTTCTCTCATTTCGGAAAGTAATTCAGTCGCTGTGCCAACCCATTCATTATGGCTTTGCATAAATTCAACTACCCGAAAAAGAAACTGTGGAATCTCCGCCTTGTGGATTTCCTCACTGCTTTTTCGCTCCACCAGTTCCCATACGAGATTGTTAAACTGTAAGGTCAGCTCCTGATATTCCACATCTCGACCGCTGGCAAGTAGCGTTGCACCATTGCCGCTTCGTTTTCTTTTCAAAATAAAATTAGTGTCTGCAGCACCTATGATTCCGGTAGAGCCAGAAACCTCATTGAACGGATCATCGCCGTCTTTCAGCTTTCGCAAATGATGCACCAAAATTACTGCGATATCGCTTTCATCCGCAATGCGCTTAATGGATGAAATATCATCGTAATCGTTTCCGTACATTCCTGCTTTTCCTGCACTGCCCTTTGAATCACGCACTTTTTGAAGCGTATCAATAATCACAAGCTTTGTTTTCGGATAGTCGTTCAGAAAATCTGTGATTTGTTCCTCAAGTCCGCTGCCAATCAGTCCGCACATAACCGCAAAGTGCAGATTACTCGGCGCTGCATCGGTGAGATTATAAAGCCTGTCCTTAATTCTTCGGTGGGTGTCCTCAAGGCTCAGATACAACACATCACATTGCTTGGTCTGCATTTCCCACACAGGCAATCCCTGCGATACTTGTAAACCGAGCCAAAGCATCAGCCAGCTTTTGCCGATCTTGCTCGCACCACTGAGAACACTCACGCCTTGTGGAATCAATCCGTCAACGATAAACATCGTTTTCTTCATCGGTGTGGACAACAGCGTTTCTGCATCCACGGTTTTCAGTTTGTTTTCCATAAAAATATTCCTTTCATTTTTGTAGACAGTTAGAAAACCAAAATCAGAGGTTTTAATACATTTACCTTACTCACTCCGATTCGTGCCGTAAAAGTCCTTATAAATAGGGCGTTTCAGCGTTTCTAATCGTCCGTTCTGCGCCTTCTAGCGCTTTCATTTTTCTGCTTTTGGTGAACCATCCGACTGCACGCTGTGCAGTATTTTTGCCTGTTGGAATTTGGCGCAAATTCTGCTCCGCATACGGTGCACTTGTTCGTGCGACGCTTCAAAATTTCCGCATACAGCTCTTTTTCGTCAGGTAAAACCGCATTTCGGAAATACTTGCATAGCAGAGAAAAGGAAATCATCTGCACGCAAACACAGCCATCGCCTTCATCTAACGGCAAACAGTTTCCGTTATCGTAATTGGCACAAAGCCGACGGATAAGCCGACTGCATCGTCGCCGTTGTGATGGTGTAAGTTCTATTCTTTTACGCACTGTTTTTCACCTCTTTTCTATCGCCAGTAACATAGTTGATTACACTGACCTTTGGAATTTTAAAGCTGTTCCCGATTTTTACCGCCCGTACTTCGTCGCCATTTATCAGGTCATAGGCAAGGTGGCGGCTGATGCCCAGCATTTCTTGCAGTTGCCGGACAGTCACAATCTCCGGGTAAACTGGGAACATCATCTCGTAAAGCTCTTTGAGCTCTGATTTTTTCATAGCTTCCATTCCTCCTTTACAGCTATGTAAACCCGGATAGCGGCAGAGGAATCCTGTGCTGCCGTTATCCGTTGCCGATTTACCCGAATGTCGTTTTTATATGCCTACCCCTTCTCGGCGGCGTTGCCTCGCTTTCGTCGTCACAAGCTACATATCGTTTGCCTCCGTGTAAACACGAAAGCTCACTCATTTTGCTGTTCCTCCTCTCCCCAAAAAGTCTTATGACTTTTCAGGGATCCCACGGTCATTGCAAGGTCATATCTCATTCGGACGGTCATTCAATTTTCAAGAAACACAAAAAATCTCCCTTCACTTATTTGGAATCGAACTTGCAAATGACAACCCATTTTGAAAAATTCCTTTCAATTGTTCTCACAGGGAAATGCCTTTTGGGGACCCTGCCGGGAAAAATTCTAAAAGTTCCTTCACTCCCTAGCTAAAACATTTTCTTGTAGCCCTCATTTGCTGAATTTCAAAAACATCTCTCTACTAATTCCCACTGGGAAGAGGTAAGTGGCAAGCCTGATTTCAAAAGATTTCCTCACTTATTTGGAATTGAAAGTCGAAATGACACCCTATTTTAAAAAAATTCTTTCACTTGTTCTCACAGAAAAGTGCCGTTTTGGGACTCAACCCGAACAATTTTTTAAAGTTTCCTCAACTATTCCCACTGGGAGCATACGGATTCCAACCCTATCAGAAAAACTTTTTACGAAATCTCCCACTACACAACCGCAACACGAAACCCCAAAAACCAACCCTTGTCGAAATTTTTACAAAAATATCTCTCACCTATGTACCGCAAGATTTTTTTCGAGTTTCTCAACCCCAAATTAAAAAAGCAAAAAAATAACGCCTATCGAAATCGATAGACGCTGAGCTTTGGTACTCCAAAAGCACTTTAGTAAATCATAAACAAGTAAATGCTGTAAAAGCTATTGACAACACAGCCAAAGTTGAATATAATAAAGTAAATCGTAATCCACTAACTATTTGGAGGTGCGCCGATGTTTATAGGCAGGCAACAGGAATTGAATACACTCCATAAACTATACAATTCCGGCAAGTTTGAATTTGCGGTTATTTACGGTCGCCGTCGGGTGGGAAAAACCGCCCTTATCAGCGAGTTCACAAAAGATAAAGCTACCATTTTTTTTACCGGCGTTGAAACCAATGCAAAGCAAAATTTGGATAACTTTTCGAGATGCATTATGGAATACAACATGGGGATCGCTGTCGATTCATCTTTTGCATCCTTTCAATCGGCGCTCGAATATGTTTTTGAACTGGCAAAAACGAAAAGAATTGTGCTTGTAATCGATGAATACCCCTATGTTGCCCGTGCATCCAAGAGCCTTGCTTCTACGCTCCAGCTTTTAATTGATAAAAACAAGGACAGCTCTAAGTTGTTCCTGATTCTTTGTGGTTCCTCTATGTCCTATATGGAGGATCATGTTTTGGCGTATAAAGCTCCGCTTTACGGAAGAAGAACGACACAGCTCAAAATCAATCCCTTCGATTTTTTTGAAGCCTGCCGCTATTTTACGAAATTTTCGAACATCGACAAGGCTCTGGCATACGGAGTTGTTGGCGGAACGCCGCAGTATCTGATGCAGATAGACGATAGTCTTTCCATTGAGGAAAACATCAAAAATACCCACTTGAATCCCGCCTCTTCTATTTTTGAAGAGCCAAACAACCTCTTAAAGCAGGAAGTGCGTGAACCGGCGATTTACAATGCAGTGATTACAGCAATTGCTACCGGCTGCTCTAAAATGAACGAGATTTCAAATAAGATTGACGAAGATACAAGCGTGTGCGCTACCTATATAAAAAATCTAATTACGCTGGGCATTGTAAAAAAAGAATCGCCTTACGGCGAAAAATCCAGCCGCAAGACGATTTACTCTATTGAGGACAATATGTTCCGTTTTTGGTACCGCTTTGTACCGGAAAACACTTCGATCATTTCCCGTGGAGCTACCGATCTTGCATACAAGCGCATCGCTCCTGAGTTGTCTTCTTATATGGGCGGCGTGTTTGAGGAAATCTGCAAGCAATACCTTTGGAAGCTGCTGCTTGACGGTAAATGCGCTGTGAATTTCAGCGACCTCGGTCGCTGGTGGGGTACGAATCCCAAAACCAGAATACAAGAGGAAATTGATATTATGGGGACGGATAAGGACTCCGCCCTGTTTGCCGAGTGCAAATGGACGAATGAAAAGGTTGATCTCGGCGTTTTGGAAACCCTCGTAGAGCGCAGTAATCTGTTTAACGACCGAAAAAAGCACTTCTATCTTTTTGCCAAAACCGGTTTTACAAAGGGATGTACGGATAAGGCAATGGAGATGGGCAATGTAACGCTGGTTGAATATGCGGATATGTTGGATCATCAAAGAAAATGACGGAATGTAATATGGTACCGGGAAACAGATTGGAACTGACGAGTGCTGCTGACCTTGACCGAGAGGAAGAACGCATCAGCAAGAAAAGGGCACTTGCACTGTTTGATACTGGTTTGCGTGACAAGCTCAACGCCAGTACGGTTGTTTCACTTCAAACAATTCATAAATATCTGTTTGACGAAATCTACTACTTTGCCGGAAAAATCAGAACAGTAAACATTGCCAAAGGCAATTCCCGTTTTGCGCCGGTGATGTATTTGGAAGTGGCACTTGAAAATATTGATAAAATGCCACAATCAACTTTTAATGAGATCGCAGAAAAATATGTTGAAATGAATATTGCCCACCCTTTTCGTGAGGGTAACACAAGAGCCACCGCCGTGTTTATGATTAAGTATATGAAAACCTTTGGGTTCCGTATCAATAACGATGCGTTCCGTGAAAATTCTTGGTATTTCCGTAACGCACTGGTTCGTGCAAACTATAACGATTTGCAAAAAGGTATTCATTCCACCACAAAGTTTTTGGAATTGTTTTTCTCAAATCTTCTGCTCAGCACAAAGCACGAATTGAAGAACCGCTATATGCATGTTGACTTTGTGGATGAAAACGCTTCCCAAAGTGCCAAAAACGAATCACCAAAGTGCCAAATTGACACTTTGAAATGTACTTTAGAAGAGTTGGCAGTATTAGATTTAATAAAAAAGAACCCGTCTATTAAGCAAGCTGAACTTGCAGAACAAACAGGAAAATCCGTCAGAAGTATAAAGCGCATTATAGATTCTCTGAAAGAGAAACAATATATCCGTAGAGTTGACGGCAAACGCTACGGCAAATGGGAAGTTTTGGTTTGGGATAATTATGTTGGAGGATAAAGAAAATGGCTAAAAATACAGTTCAATCTATCGAGCCTAATATTGCTGATTTAGTAAACGGTTGGCTAAAATCATATAAAGTGAATTATAAATTGGAGCAAGAGTCTTTAAACACAGAGATAGATCAGGCTCTTAATGACTATTTTTCTAAAAATGGAGGAAAAGGCGGTAACCGCCCTGATGCCAAGCTGATTTTGAAAGCCAATGACGGCAAAGATTATCCTATCCTCATCGAGTATAAAGGATATAAAGACAAACTCGTTAAATTGGATGATGAGGGAAACGTTGCAAACAAGACTACAAAAAATCAGCCGGACTTTGCTAACATCAACTCTTATGCCGTGAACGGCGCTGTTCATTATGCAAATGCTGTGTTGCATTATACAAGCTATACAGATGTTATTGCTATTGGTGTGACAGGACATAAAGCTGCAGACGGAAAGATCATACATCAAATCGGCGTTTATTATGTTTCTAAAAGCAACTTCGGTGTTGGTCAAAAGGTTGCAGATTACACAGATCTTTCTTTCCTCAAAAAAGAGCATTTTTCTACATTTATAGAAAACGTAAAACAGTTGTCTCTTCCGCAAGAAGAAATTGAAAAGTTAAAAGAGCGCAGAGAACAAGAAATTACCGCAAGCCTTGTTAAGCTCAATAACGATATATTCAAGAGCGAAAAAGGACTTAGCGAAAATGACCGTGTTTATCTTGTTGTTGCTTCTATTATGGCTACCCTTGGCGATGTTGACAACAAAGTATATCCGCTGACAAAAGCTGAGCTTAAATCTTCTGACGAAGAAGGTGATAGAGACGGCGATATTATGATTCGAAAAATCAATTCTTTCCTCAATGCTAAGAAGCTTCCTAAAGATAAGAAAGATTTGATTGTAAGAACTCTTCAAAATACGCTTACTACCGATAATATTAATAAGGTTGAAGATGGCGAGAGCCAACTTAAGCGTGTGTTTATAAAAATTGTTGATGACCTTGGTGTTTACTACAAAATAGGCTTAAATACAGATTTTACCGGAAAGCTATTCAACGAAATGTATTCATGGCTTGGCTTTACGCAGGATCAGCTTAACGATGTTGTGTTAACGCCGCCTTATGTTGCAACGCTTTTGTGCCGACTTGCGAGAGTGAATAAGGACTCTTTTGTGTGGGACTTTGCAACCGGTTCAGCAGGTCTGCTGGTAGCCGCAATGAATGAAATGTTGGCTGATGCCAAAACGAAAATCAAGTCTCCCGAAGAATTAGCATGCAAGGCAGTGCAAATCAAAGCAAATCAGTTACTTGGTTTGGAAATTCTTTCAAATGTTTATATGCTCGCTGTTCTTAACATGATTATGATGGGCGACGGCAGTTCCAACATTCTGAACAAGGACTCTTTGAAGTTTGACGGACATTATGGCTTCGGCAAAACCGATGAGAAGTTCCCTGCGGATGCGTTTGTTTTGAACCCGCCGTACTCTGCGGAAGGCAATGGAATGATCTTTGTTGAGAAAGCTCTTTCTATGATGGAAAAGGGCTATGCCGCTGTTATCATTCAAAATTCGGCAGGCTCGGGAAATGCGGTCGAGTATAACAAAAGTATTTTGACACATTCAACTCTTCTTGCCAGCATCAGAATGCCTATTGACTTGTTTGTTGGTAAATCAAGTGTTCAGACACATATCTATGTTTTCAGGGTTGGTGAAGCGCATCAAAAAGATGATGTTGTTAAATTCATTGATTTTTCCAACGATGGCTACACAAGATCGGCACGAAAGAAATCAACAAACAATTTAAGGGATACCGATAATGCCAAGGAAAGATACCAAGAGCTCGTTAATTTAGTCCGTTTTGGGAAAAGTAAGATGAGTATATTTGCTGAACAGGACTATTACGAAGGTGTTATCGACCCAGAAAACGGTGCTGATTGGAACCAAACTTCGCCTATTGATACAAAACCGACGATAGAAGATTTTAAGAAAACTGTTAGCGACTACCTTGCTTGGGAAGTAGCGACACTTTTGAAAAATCAGTCTGCGGAGGACAACCGCCTGGGAAAATGACCGCCTCACTTAATGAAAAATTGCGGACAGTTAAGTGGGGCAAATACAAAACAAGCGAATTGTTTAAACCGCAAAAGATTACCAATATGTTATCAAAGGAAGATTTATCAGATAAATCTTCCTTCCCTGCATACTCTTCCGAGTCAACTAATAACGGAATAATTGGATATACCGATTCCCCCGAATTTGTCTGTGACGATGAACACCCTGTTTTTGTCACTTTTGGAGATCACACACGATCTTTCAATATCGCCACCAAAAGTTTTTCAGTCCTTGATAATGTGAAGGTGTTATTGCCAAGCATCCATAATATTCGTTGCTTATTGTGGATCATTGCAGCTTGGCAAAAGCAAATTCCTAATCTCGGATATGCACGACATTGGAAAATAGCAAAAAACTGCATCGTAGAACTTCCGATCAAAGATGGTGAAATCGATTTTGTTTTTATGGAATCCTTTATAGCTGAGCTGGAAGCTCAGCGGATAGCTGAGCTGGAAGCTCAGCGGATAGCTGAGCTATCCGCTTACTTAAAAGTAAGCGGATTCGACAATTATGAATTGTCGGGAGAAGAGCTTGACGCTCTTCAAAGATTTGCTGAGCTCGACGACGATAATTGGGGTACATATACCGTAGGTAATCTTTTTGAAAAAGTAGCAACAAAAAAATTACCGTACAAGGCGAAAGAACTGCCTAAGCAGCCGGCTGATGATTATGTACTTCCTTGTCTCACATCAAGTTTCCAAAATCAAGGCCTAAATTATTATGCACCCAAAACGGGAGCAACCGTTATAAACAATGTAATCTTGCTCCCCTCTAATAGCGATGTTTACAGAGCTTATTATCAGTCAAGAGATTTTACTGTTCTTTCGGATTCTTATGCTATCCAATGGAAATTGGCAGAAAACAAGCCTACACCTAATCAGTATTTATTTATGGTTATGTGCATTAACAAAGTGACCGATCTGCCGATTTATTCCTACAAAAACAAATTGGGTGGATGGAATGTTGTAAAGCATAAAGATATCAGATTGCCCGAAAAGAATGGTAAAATTGATTTTGCATTTATGGAAGCATTTATATCCGCAATGAAAAAGATTGCAATCAAAGATGTAGTCGATTATAGCGATGCAAAAATCAATGCAACTAAAAAAGTGGTATCTGTTGAATAAGGAGCAATTACTATGAATACACAAAAACTCAATTCAGCAATATCTAAATTCACGAAGAAAAAGAAATTCAATGCAGCATATTACGAAGAAAATTGGGCTGAACGGAAAGAGCGCAAAGAGTATTACCAGTCGTTTACCAAGGACAAGCTTTTGGCTATGACTGAGGAGGAATTCTTAGAGTACATCAGCAAGCTATGGTCTATGCTTATTTGGGGCAATAAGAAGTATGTTGTTGACAAAATGATTGCTGACAATGGTTTTGCTACGCTCAAAAAACAATTGGCTGAATTGCTATATGGTACAAGCCCTATTGAAAAGCGTTGGGATGTATTTTTGAAGTCCATAAAGGGTATGGGTCCTGCAACTATCAGCGAGTTGCTTACATACGCAAACCCGCAGGAATATGTAATCTTTAATAAGACAACTATCCTTTGTTATGGCTATCTTGATATCCCCGATATGCCAAAATACAACTATCAGTACACCGGAAAGAAGTATGCGGAAGTATGTGCTATTGCAAAAGAGATCGCCGCAGGACTCAAAAAAGCCGGTGCAGATGATTATGATCTTTTGGCTGTGGATTATTTTATGTGGGATGAAATTTTGCCACTTGCTGAAAAGAAGTCTCCCATATCTCCTGCTATCCCTGAAGTCAAGAAACCTGTTACCGTGAAGGATTCAAAATCACTCCACGATGAGATTAAAGAAAAGTTGGTTGCCATTGGTGAACTGCTTGGTTTTGATAGTCGCTCCGAAGTCAAGATTACTACCGGTGCGGTTGTAGATGCCGTTTGGGAAGCAAAAATCGGCAATATGGGCAAGGCGATCTATGTGTTTGAGGTGCAGTCCAAAGGCTCAATAGATAGCCTTATCCTTAACCTCAAGAAAGCACAAAGCAACGCTGCTGTTCAAGCAGTTGTTGCCGTTGCCGATGAAGAACAACTTGCAAAGATCATAAACGAAAGTGCAGGAGTTATTGACGAGAAATCGCTCCGCACATGGGATTCCGAAGATGTCTTGGCTGTATACGATTCCCTCGTCAGAGCTCACGAGTCAATTAACAAACTAGCTTTGGTACCGGAAAGCTTTTGAATAATATTTATTAATGCGCTAATTTTTTGTAATTTGCAATTCATTTGATTTAATACAAGGAGGTATTCGAATGCTAAAAGTAGATGAAGCTATATTTGACACCAACAAAGTAATATGCCGAAACATTTCTGTGTTTGATGCCTCCGAGCGAGGTTTATTATCGCAGAATATTTTGGCTCAGCTTAGAAACTTTGTAGAGTATATCGTTCAAAAAGTTTACTCAAACGGTGTTGATACCGACCCTAACGATTATCAGGATAAAAAAGCTGCTTGGGAATTTGTTAAAACCAAAGGAGAACTCCGGTTCTTGAGTAAATTTCATAATCTTCTTCAAAAATCTGTGTCTCATTATACATTTGATGAGGGCGGATCTGAAAGATTGATGCTTAAGTATTATGAGTATCTTCTTAAGATTAAGGTGTTCCTCAAAGAAAAGTATAATATGGATGTTCTAGAGAACATTGATGATTTTCCGTTAAACTTAGACGATAACTTAATGGAGTACTATAAGCAAATTGCTGTTCGCATTGTTAAGCCGAGTCGTTATGCAACACGAAATCCTTATAATGATCGTGCGTACATACAGAAAATCAAACCTTTTTTCGTAAAGCATCATATTTTCTACGAAGTAACATTTACAGTAGCAAATGATGAAGCTAGCAAATTTGATAGAGTAATTGCGTTCACCTCTCTTGATCTTTCTGATAATTATGCAGTTAGACTTTCCATACACAACGATGTAATCGGCGTGCTTGGGAAAGTTATGCCTATTCAAATTATTGATAGTTGGGAAGTATCCATAAGACCTTGTGAAGTTAATCGATTTGCCGATTTTTTTGGCAGTCACACTCAAATTGGTGCCGGCAATAACGAGTTCCGTGATCTGATGAAATTCCTTACGGGCACTCGAATGAGTCTTGTTGATTTGGTTACATCATCAGATTTATATTATTCTTGGGCAAAAGCTAAGTGTACCAAAGAAGCCAAAGTTACTCATATTTTTGATCTGCTTGACAAATCCCATGACCTTATAAAAGATAAAGCACCCGGTAGCAATATTATTCGTTACTTCCTACACAAAATGAATAATAAGGTTATGCGGCGCCAATACAGCAGAGAAACTTGTGAAAGGTTATCTGGTTTGCATCTGCGTTGGGGTTGTATTCCGTTTGATCAAATGCCGTATGCGACATCTTTGATTAAACATAATCCACGAATTTATGATTTATTTGAATGTATTAATTCGGGTAACAGAGAACACGAATTTCTTGCTCGTACAATACAGAATAATACCGAACAAGGGGGTGTTCTATTTACACCCTTAAGTGAGTTGGAACGATTTGATGATATAAATGGGTTAATAAGAAAATACAACTCTCTTGTATATGCAAGGAAAACATGCAGAGCGGTATCTTTGCATTTACAAAGACCATTTATATATGAGGGGGTATGTTGACGATACAACGAAAATCATTAAAAAGCTAAAAGAGTTATCTTCAACTGGAATGTCTGGTTACAGTGATTTCATAGAATCATGGCTATCTAAGAATCCTTCTTACCGAATTGATAGCAAGGAAAAGCTCAATGCTCTTAAAACGATATTTTCGGATTCTCACGTTGCTCTAATTTATGGTTCGGCGGGAACCGGAAAATCAACCCTTATTAATCATATTTCGAATCTCTATAATGATCGCAAAAAGCTGTATTTGGCAAATACAAATCCTGCTGTAGATAACATGCGCCGAAAGGTGAATGCAGGTAATTGTGACTTTAAAACTATTGCTAAATTTTTGTCTGATTATAACACTAATACAGAATGCGATATCTTGTTTATTGATGAGTGTAGTACGGTGAGCAATAAAGATATGCGAGACATTCTGGAGAAGGCTACTTTTAAGCTCCTTGTATTAGTTGGAGATGTGTTTCAGATTGAAGCAATATTATTTGGAAATTGGTTTAGCATTGCACGTACTTTCGTGCCGGAGACATCTGTTTCTGAATTATCAAAACCATACCGCAGCACCAATGAAAGGTTGCTCACCATCTGGGATAGAGTTAGAAAACTTCAAGACGATATTCTTGAACCGCTGGTTAAAGGTAAATATACTGTAAAGTTAGATGAATCAATTTTTGAGCACTCGGAAGATGATGAAATTATATTGTGTTTAAATTACGATGGACTTTACGGCATTAACAATATCAATAGATTCTTGCAGAGTAGTAATTCCAATCCTGAAATTGTTTGGGGAATCAATACATATAAAATTGGAGATCCGATTTTATTTAATGAATCCGATAGATTTGCACCCTTGATCTATAACAATATGAAAGGGCGTATAAAGGATATCGAGCCAACAGAAGACAAAATTCGCTTTGATGTAGAACTGGATATTGCCATTACTGATTGGGAAGCAGAAGATTATGATTTTACCTTAGTTGGTACATCAGATAAAGGCAATTCCATTATTGGCTTTTGGGTAGACAAACATCGTAGTACCGATGATGACGATGATACTTCAGATGCTATTGTACCTTTCCAAGTAGCATATGCAGTATCAATTCACAAGGCACAAGGTTTGGAGTATAAATCAGTCAAGATTGTTATTACAAACGAAGTTGAAGAGCTTATTACTCACAATATCTTTTACACCGCCATAACTCGTGCAAAAGAGGATTTGAAAATTTATTGGACTCCGGAAACGGAGAAAAAGATTCTTGAGGGGCTATCCTTAAGGAATTATAAAAAGGACGCAGCACTTCTCGCTGCGATGCAAAACTTGTAACAAAGAAATTGAAGGATGTGATTTAGTTAATGTATGTTCACTCTGTGAAACTAATCAATTATAAATCATTTGGTGATTATAAAGAAAATGAGGTAATAATTGAACCTAGAATTACTGCTATTGTTGGTAAAAATGAAAGCGGTAAAAGCAATGTTTTGGATGGGCTGTCACAAATTCGTTTTGGAATTAGAAATAATGCTGCATTTAACCAGGACAACATTAGGTGCCGTCAAGAGTTATGCGCAAATTAGTTTGCAGACTCTGGCTGAATGAGGTCAGCCAGCAATAGAGACGTCTTCCAGAGCCGCCTCTAAGTGCTTCATATTCATGTACTTCTTGTTGCCCCACTGGGTGCCGGCTACATGGCGCAGGCGGGCGCAGACCAGCATAAGAGCGGAGTTGCCATCCGGAAAGGTTCCCACCACCCGATTCCTGCGGCGGATCTCTCGGTTCAGCCGCTCAATCACGTTGTTGGTGCGGATCCGGGTCCAATGTTCATAGGGAAAATCACAGTAGGTCAGCGTTTCCCCAACACTGTCCTCCACCTTTTTGGCAGCCTCTTTCAGCTTCATTTCTTTCAGCTGGGCCACCACAGCTTTCGCTTTTTCACGGGCGGCCTTCTTGCTTTCCTGGGCATGGATCGCCTTGAGCATCTTGGCCACTAATTTTACTCTGGAGCGAGGAACAACAGAAAATACATTGCGGTAAAAATGGACTGTACAACGCTGGTATTTGGCGTCAGGAAACATTTCTCCCACAGCTTCCAGCATACCCAGGCACTTGTCCCCAACAATGAGTTTCACGCCGTCCAATCCTCTGCTTTTGAGCCACTGAAAGAAATTCACCCAACTGGCCTTGTCTTCTTTCATACCCTCGGCAGCACCCAAAACTTCACGGTATCCGTCCTCATTCACCGCAATTGCCACCAAAATCGCAACATTTTCATACTCTCCACCCCAGTTGCGCCGCAGGTAGATGCCATCCACATAGACATACGGATACTTGCCTCCCTGCAGCGGGCGGTTCCGCCAATCCTCAATGTGGACATAGGCTTTCTTATTCAACTCACTGATGGTGGCAGGAGATACCTTGCTGCCCCACAGGGCCTCGGTAATATCCTCCACCCGGCGTACGGAGACGCCGGCAAGGTACATCTCGATGAGCGCTTCCTCCACGCTGCTCTCTCGCCGGCGATACCGCTCAATGATGGCTGTTTCAAAAGAGACGCCCTTAAGGCGAGGCACATGGAGCGTGACGTCTCCGGAGGTGGTGGTAAGGTTCCGGTCATAGTGGCCGCTGCGGGAGGCCCGACAGGGCTCCTTGCGCTTGGTTGGCAGAGCCTGGGTCAGTTTCTCCGCTTCCTGCTCCAACAACTCATTCAGTGTTTCTTCCACGCTGCCACGGACCATTTCCTTAAGCTGACACTTGATTACTTCCTCGTTTAGCTGTACAATTTTCTCAGACATAGTTTACAGACTCCTTTCAGAATGGTGTGTCGCGACTTCATTCTACCAGAGTTCTGCAAACCATGTCTCTTTTTATCCTCTATTCAATTTGCGCAATTTATTGGACCTTATCCAATAGGAAGAGCAAAGAAACTCAACGAAATACACTTTCGGAATACAATTAGCGTTGCCACGCTTAAATGCCTTTAGGTGCCCGTTACCGCACCAGTTGTTGATAGAAGTTTTAGCGTAACCGGTGATTTTACAAGCTTCGGAAACAGTCAGAACATCTTTATATTTGGAAAGCAGATATGTATAATACTCTTGCATATCTTCCAAGATCTCATCCGGAAGATTGACCTCCATTTTAATCTCATAATATCCCTTATACCACCCCTTTGGTGCAGAATAAGCCTCCGGAAAGATCTTGCGATCCTCTAAATAGGCAATCACATCCTCCTTTTTGATTTTATAGCAGCGTGTCTGCTTGCCAGTGTAATAGCAGGGTATCTTTCCGCTTTGCAGAAGATACCGGGCGGTAGACTTGCTGATATGGCAAATCCGATAAAGCTGATCCTTCGTGATAATATCGGGAATCTCATCCCAGTTGATGGCTTCGTTGTTCATAGCAATACACCTTTCAAAATCATATTTGTCGGTGTGACTGTCTGTGTATTGCCTTGTCGGAACAAGTTCCGCTTACTCTGATTTTCACTTCGTGAAAATCGGTCGCCCGCTTCACCGTTCCTCCTCTCCGCAAAAAGTCACGCTCGGCTGCAAGCGCTCTCACGACGACTCGCTGTCGCTACCAACTTTTTGCTGTTTTATAAAACTGCGGCATAAAAGCCCATGTCTATACATTCCTGTCTGAGTTCTTTCCGTTCTTTCCGCAGTTCTTTCCAAAAATGCGGATTTTGGCGCATTTTTCGACTCATTCGAACTATCCTGAAACAGCGGGCTTTCTCGGGCTCTCGATGTGAAAAGCCCAGCATTTATGCGGTTTTGCGGCGGGGACAAAGCTGTCTGAAACTGACACAAGATGAGCCGTTCCTGTCACACACTTCACAAAACTCGAAATCAGTTTGCGAGCAATCGCACGAGGGTTCGAATCCCTCCCGCTGCGCCAAAATGAATGACCCTGCCTGATTTGGGCGAATGCTTGGCGCTATTTTGGGTCAGGCAGGGTTATTTTAAGTATGAACCCCTTGCATTGCAAGGGGTTCATACTTTCTTGTATTAAGCACTTATGCTGCCGGCAAAGTACAAAACATTGAAATGATAGAGGTCAAATCCCTGTTATGCCACTGAAATATGGTCCACAAAAGAATTTTCTAAGGCAGAAGATATGATTTGTGAACTTGGCCTGAAATAAGTGTGATTTGCGGCACAAGGACTCCCTATACCTGCGGTTAATTTGAATGTCTGCATCCTTCTTCCCTGTTCTTCGTATGCCAAACCTCAGCCATAGGAGATCTGATGGATTTTTCAGAAGAGGTTGAGAACATCTGCGGGTTCTGATATAATGGGAGAAACAGATGTTCGACAGGGAGGACGCCACGATGACCGATTTGCTCTCCGGCCTCAACGCTGCCCAGCGCCAGGCTGTGACCGAAACCGAAGGATTTGTCCGTGTCATTGCCGGAGCCGGCTCCGGCAAGACAAGGGCGCTCTCCCATCGTTTTGCCTTTCTGGTGAACGAGCTGGGCATCCTGCCGGGAAATATCCTCTGCGTCACCTTCACCAACAAATCCGCAAATGAGATGCGCCAGCGCATCCACATCCTCACCGGCGACAATGACACGGGCTATATCAACACCTTCCACGGTTTCTGCGTCTCCGTGCTCCAGGAGGACAGCTACGCCGTCCAGTATCCCAAAAGCTTTCTGGTGCTGGACAACGCGGACATCGACGCTATGCTCCAAATCATCTACGAGGAGCGGGGATTGACGCTGCGGGATATGACCTTCTCCGCAGCCCGGGACATGGTCGAGATGCAGAAGCTGTTCAAGCGTCCGGACTACTATCTGGATATGATCGCCATGCCTCTGGACACGCTGAAGGAGAAGTATGACCAGGCGGACACCCCGGCAGACATCATTTTCTACGGCTATCTGTATCAGGAGAAGAAGTGTTTCGGACTGGATTATAACGACCTGATCAAGTTCTCCCTGTATATTTTCCAGCAGCATCCTGACATTCGGCTCAAGTGGCAGGAGCGGGCGGGGGAAAAGACTATTGACCGGGTCCGGTTCTT
>OBAB01000673.1_pt1 | contig 19777 bp, 15 predicted proteins | sample 1516501 | NCBI WGS metagenome assembly OBAB01 (sample SAMEA2579906, study PRJEB22360) | human gut metagenome
CCCATTCCCCACCCCCAAATCCCAACTATCCAAAGAAACGGAGGGCGCCCCCCAAATGAAGCAGATTATCCGCAAGCGGCTATGCATCGTAATCCTGACAGCCATGCTGACCACCCTCCTCATCAACTATTACATAGAAATCCACAATGCCCAAAACGAAATGTATACCAGCGCCCGGGAAATGTTCTGGCAGGTAGGCCAGATACTGGACCAAAACGAAAAAGAGGCAGAAAAAGAAAGAGAAAACCTGAAAGAGCAATGTTTCATCCGGGCCAAAGCAATCGCCTACATCCTGCAGGACCGTCCCCAGGTCACGGGAGACCAGCAGGAGATGGAAAAGATAGCCCGCCTGCTGCAGGTAGACGAGTTCCATTTATTTGACACAAAAGGCAATCTATACGCCGGATCCGAGCCCAAATACTTTGGCCTTAACTTTAACTCCGGCCAGCAAATGCAGTTTTTCCTGCCAATGTTAGAGAACTATGATCTCCAGATGTGCCAGGACATAACCCCCAACACAGCAGAGGGAAAGCTGATGCAGTATGCGGCGGTCTGGCGTGAAGACAGAAAGGGCATCATACAGGTAGGTTTAGAGCCGACAACGGTTTTGGATTCCATGAAGCTGACCGAGCTGTCCTACATATTCTCCCTGGTCACATCAGAAAAGGACTCCACCGTATACGCCATAGATCCTGAGAGCGAAACCATACTGGGATCCACAGATGAAACACTGGTGGGAAAACAAATCCAGGAGATAGGACTTCACCCGGACCAGCTGTCCGTCACCAACCGGGCAGTCAGGGCAGTGTTAAACCAGAAGGACAGCTACTGCGTTTTTGGAAAGAGCAATTCCGTTATACTGGGCATGTCCGCTACCAGCGCTTCACTGTACCGGGAAGTGAACAGAAGCACCCTTATGGTGGCAGTATATCTCATAGGACTGTCCCTGCTGATGATCACGTTCATTTCCAAAGACATAGACCGCTATATTCTGGAAGGAATATCCTCCATACACAATAACCTGGTAAAAATAACCAAGGGAAATCTGGACACCAGGGTAGAGGTGGACAGCACGCCGGAATTCAGGGAACTGAGCTTCCAAATCAACAAAATGGTAGAGAGTCTTTTGGATACCACCAACAAGATATCAAAAATTCTGGAGATGGTCAGGGTTCCCATAGGCGTATATGAATATAACCGGGATATGAAGCGCGTCATGGCGACCAGCCGTCTGGCAGGCATCCTCAGGCTTGAGGACCAGGAAGCAGAGGAGCTTCTGGCAGACCATTGCTTATTCGAGCAAAAGATGGATGACCTGAGAAGCCGTCCGGTGGAGCGGGAAGAGAGAATTTACCAGTTGGAGGGCTCTGATTTGCGCTATATCCGACTGGAATCCTTTGAGCGGGAGAACAGTGTTCTCGGCATGATTGCAGATGTGACAGATGATGTTATGGAGAAGAAGCAGATTGAGCGTGAGCGGGACATTGACCTGTTGACAGGCATGTACAACAGAAGGGCATTTTACCGCCATATGGAACAGCTGCTCAGGAAGCCGGAGCAGTTAGACCATGGCATGATGCTCATGGCTGACGCGGATAACCTGAAACAGGTCAATGACAAGTACGGCCATGAAAATGGGGACCGTTACCTGACAGCCATTGCGGGCCTGCTCAAAGGCTGCGGCTGGAGCAACTGCATTGCAGCCCGTCTCAGCGGGGACGAGTTTGCGCTGTTCCTATATAAATGCAGTTCACGAAACCAATTGATGGAATATGAGGCCGGGCTTAGAAAAACCATGGAAACATGTACGGCAGAGCTGGATAACGGAGAACGCATACAAGTGCGTTTTTCGGACGGATACGCCTTTTATCCTGAGGACGGCACCGATACAGCCTGCCTGCTAAAACATGCAGACGAATCCATGTATGAGGCAAAGCGGGCCTATAAGGCAGCGTCGGTCGGGAAAAAAGATGAGAGCAGAGGCAGTAAGGAGGGCAATGTTTCATGAAATGGATTAAAAAGCAGCGTATCATAACCATATGCCTAAAAGGCGTGCTGGCCATGGTTATCCTGTCAGCAATGCTGGGTCTGGCGGCATGCCGCGCAGATACAGGGAGCCATATAAGTAATACCGGGGCAGGCGCGGAAAATCATGGGATGCAGGATAATGCCAGCGCACCGGAGAGCTTGGGCAGCCAGGAAGGTAAGGCGGAGCCGGACAGCTTTGGAAGCCAGGAAGGTAACGGGGAGCCAGACAGTTCCTCTGTCCCGGATCATGACGCAGACCAACCCTGGGCAGATGAACCAAGGCGGGTTCTGACGCAAGAGGAGCTGCGCGGTTTTGAGGAATATCTGAACCGGATCGGCAACTACGGATTTCTTATGTCAGACTACAAAAGCCCGGAATATATAAACCTGAATGAAGTGTTTTATTCCGGAGCCGGCCTGGAACAGTCCCCGTTAACAGAGGAAGAAAGGGAAATGTACCTGAAAACCGTTGGACAGCCGGAGCTTTACACAGACCTGGTGAGGCTGGGTACGAAGCAGATGAACGGGTTTCTCACAGAGAAAACCGGACTGACGCTGGAACAGATGAAAACAGGGATTGGGTGGATTTACCTGGCTCCCTATGACCGGTATTATGCGGAACACGGCGATACCAACATAAGAAGTTTCTTCTGCCCCAGCGGCGAGGTGGATGGCGGGATATACAGGATACGGTGTCTTTCCGACGGATACAGCCAGTTTAATCTGGAAAGCATAGTAACCCTGAAGCAGGTGTCCAAAGGATATCAGTTTTTATCCAATGAAATCATATGGGATTATCATGGCTCCTATAAGGAGGATGCAAAAGCTCCTACGGCAGAAGCACTGCATTACGTTATATCGGCTTACAAAATGGAGGTTGAGGAAGGAGGCACAGGCATATACCCTGCGGGGGCAGTGCCTGATGACTATGGTTCACCTGTATTTGATTCCGATGCCAGATATTATTCCATGGAGGAAATGGAGCAGATTAGCTGGAGGCCGGAACTGACAGCGGTATTCCGCAACGAGATTTATGCCCGCCATGGATATATTTTTAAGAGTGATTTCTGGAATGATTTTTTCAGCACATTTACCTGGTATTCAGGGGAATACCCCGCAGATTCCTTTGACACAGGCGTGTTCAATGAATATGAGAAGGCTAATCTGAAGCTGGCGGTTGAAATGGAAAAATAAGACGACAGCAGAGCTGCTGCTGATTATTTGGGAGGAAAGACATATGCCCGGGACTGATGTCCGGCGGGCATTTGTCTTTCCTCCCTCTTGACATATCCCGGAAATTTTGTTATTATACATTTAGATGTTTTGATAAATATCTAAATGTATAAATGGGAAGAAGCCGGATTTGCAGCCGCCCATACAGCCGCTCCCCACCCCACGATAAAAATACATAAAATCAGGCAAAGCGAAAGGAGGAATTTTGTCCATGTCCTTCGGTGACACATTCAAAGCCCTGTCCGACCCCACCCGCCGCGAGATACTTAACCTGTTAAAGCAGGGAAGCATGACCGCGGGACAGATTGTGGAACATTTTGACACAACAGGAGCAACTATTTCCCATCACCTGAACATACTCAGGCAGGCGGGACTTATAGAGGACCGGAAATCGGGCAAATATATTTATTATGAGCTTAATACCACTGTGTTTCAGGAAGTTCTTTCCTGGATGCATTCATTAATGGAGGAAGATAAACATGAAAAAAAATAACAGGAAGATCTCCAAGTGGGATATAATGTACTGGCTTACGGCCCTTGTGCCCTTTATCATTTCCGTCTGTTTTTATAACCGCCTGCCGGATCTGGTTCCCACCCACTGGGGGACGGACAATGTGGCAGATGGTTATTCCAGCCGCAATATGGCCGCTTTCGGCATACCGGCCTTTATGTTTCTCATGGCAGTGATGGTAAATGTGATTTACCGGATTGACCCCAAACGTGAAAACATCAGCCGCTCCAGGGAACTGAAGCAGATTACCCGCTGGGTTGTGGTCCTGCTGGCGGTGATGGTCCAGTTTGTGATTGTTCTGTCCGGCATCGGTGTGGATATCAACGTGGGAAGCATGGTAAGCATTCCCATTGCACTGATGTTCGTGGCGGCAGGCAATTACCTGCCCAAATGCAGACAGAACTACACCATGGGAATCAAGCTTCCGTGGACCCTGGCAGATGAGGATAACTGGAACAGGACTCACCGCATGGCCGGCTATGTATGGACGGCAGGGGGAATACTGATGCTGATTATGGGATTTTTTCATCTGGCATCCCTGTTCTTCCTGGTTTTCATGGCAATGGTCCTGATTCCAAGTGTGTATTCCTATCTGATTTACCGAAAAAAGCTGAAAGGAATATAAACGGTTCCATCATCACGGCACGATGAAGCCGTACAGAAGGCCCTGCTTTAACGCAGGGTCTTTTTCTGTTTGTGCCGATGATATTGTGGCGCCGCGGTAAAACATGTACGAAGAATCCCGGGAAAAGATTACCCGAAAAAATTTGGTGCCCTTGCCCCCACATACAGGATTGAATAAATGCAGGGTTTGAAGTATAATAAACGGGATAATGATTTAGAAGGAGGACATCATGGCAGTATCAAATGTATACTACACCAACATGAGGACTACACTTACGGAAAATCTCCTGCAGAAGCTGGAGAGGCTGGTAAAAAAAGCCGGCATGATGGATATTGACTTTAACAACAAATACACTGCAATCAAGATTCACTTTGGCGAGCCCGGAAACCTGGCTTACCTGCGTGCCAACTACTCCAAGGTCCTGGTGGATTTAATCCGGTCCCAAAGCGGCAAAGTATTCCTGACCGACTGCAATACCCTTTATGTGGGAAGAAGGAAGAATGCATTGGACCACCTGGACGCTGCTTATGAGAATGGCTATAATCCCTTTACCACAGGATGTCATATGATTATTGCCGACGGCCTTAAGGGAACGGATGAAGCCCTGGTTCCCATTGACGGAGAGTACGTGAAGGAGGCAAAGATTGGCCGGGCCATTATGGACGCGGACATCGTTATTTCCCTGACCCACTTTAAGGGGCATGAGGCAACCGGTTTTGGAGGCACACTTAAGAACCTGGGCATGGGAAGCGGCTCCAGAGCCGGCAAGATGGAGATGCACAACGCCGGTAAGCCTTTTGTACATACGGATAAATGTATCGGATGCGGCGCCTGTCAGAGAAACTGCGCCCACAGCGCCATCACTGTCCTTGAACGCAAAGCCTCCATTGATACAAGCAAGTGTGTTGGATGCGGCCGCTGTATCGGAGCCTGTCCCGTGGATGCGGTGGACTCCATGTGCGACGAGGCCAATGATATACTGAACCGGAAGATTGCCGAGTACACCCTGGCAGTGCTGAAGGGACGTCCGAATTTCCATGTGAGTCTTGTGGTGGACGTATCCCCCAACTGTGACTGTCATTCGGAGAATGACGCCCCCATTGTGCCTAACGTGGGTATGTTTGCTTCATTTGACCCGGTGGCCCTGGACATGGCCTGTGTGGACGCGGTAAACAGCCAGCCCGTGCTTGCCGGAAGTTTTCTGGCGGAGCAGGAGCATCACAGCCATGACCATTTCATCAATACGCACCCGGATACCAACTGGGAGACCTGTATTGACCATGCTGTGAAGCTGGGACTTGGCAATAAGGAATATAATCTCATCACCATTTAGAACCTGACCATAAGGAGGACACAGGAAACATGAGCAAACAATCATTAGACACAATCTGCATACAGGGAGGCTGGGAGCCGAAGAACGGCGAGCCCAGACAGCTTCCCATATACCAGAGCACTACCTTTAAATATACCACCAGTGAGCAGATGGGACGGCTTTTTGACCTGGAGGAAAACGGCTATTTTTATACCAGGCTGGCCAACCCAACCAATGACGCAGTGGCATCAAAGATCTGCCAGCTGGAGGGCGGGGTGGGGGCCATGCTCACTTCTTCGGGACAGGCAGCTACCTTTTATGCTATATTGAATATCTGCCAGGCGGGAGACCATGTAATCAGCTCCTCCACCATATACGGCGGTTCCACCAACCTGTTTACCGTTACCTTCCCCAAGATGGGAGTGGAGTGCACTCTGGTGAATCCGGATGCGGATGAGGCGGAACTGGCAAAGGCGTTCAGGCCTAACACCAAAGTGGTATTTGCAGAGAGCATTGCCAATCCTGCCCTGACAGTACTTGATTTTGAGAAGTTTGCCCGTCTGGCGCACAGCCATGGTGTACCTCTGATTGTGGACAATACCTTTGCAACCCCTATTAACTGCCGTCCCTTTGAGTGGGGCGCAGACATTGTGACGCACAGCACCACAAAATATATGGACGGCCATGCGGCCACAGTAGGCGGATGCATTGTGGACAGCGGAAATTTTGACTGGGAGGCCCATCATGACAAATTTAAGGGCCTGACAGAGCCGGATGAGTCATATCACGGCATTGTGTATACCCAGAAATTTGGCAGGCTGGCTTATATCCAGAAGGCCACAGCCCAGCTTATGAGGGATTTGGGTTCCATCCAGTCCCCTCAGAATGCATTCCTGATTAATATTGGCCTGGAAACCCTCCATTTAAGGGTGCCGAGACACTGTGAGAGTGCCTTTAAGGTGGCCTCCTACCTTCAGTCCAGGAAAGATGTGGCCTGGGTAAAATATCCGGGACTTCCAGGGGATAAGTACTATGAGCTGGCTCAGAAATACATGCCAAAGGGTACCTGCGGCGTTATCTCCTTTGGTTTAAAGGGTGGGCGTCAGGCAGCTTCCGTGTTCATGGATAAGCTGAAGCTGTGCTCCATCGAAACCCATGTGGCTGATTCCAGGACAGCTGTTCTTCATCCGGCCAGCCATACCCACCGTCAGCTTACGGACGAACAGCTGGTGGAGGCAGGCGTGGACCCGTCCATGATTCGTTTCAGCGTGGGACTGGAGTCCGCCGCCGACGTGATTGAGGATATCCGCCAGGCGTTAGAAGATTAAGAAATTGACAAAAGGAGCCGCCCGCTTACGGTACACATAAATGTGAGGGGGATCGGCTCCTTTTATAGTTACAAATGCATCTTTCATATTGTATTCTGCAAACAGCATATGGACTGCCTCTGTTTTGTGATCTCTTAAAAAATTTGTCAGGATGCGTCCTGCCTGCAAAAGTACCCGGAAAATAGTAAAATAAAATGCTTGACAAAGATAACTGTATCATGTATAGTTACAGTAAGAACTGTAACAAATGATATTACATATAGATAAGGAGAATCGCTATGGCGGAGAATATGATGGAGAACAGGACAAAATATGACGCAGTTATCATTGGGTTTGGTAAAGGCGGAAAGACAATGGCGGGAGCCCTTGGGGCGGCCGGCAAAAAAGTGGCCCTTATTGAAAAGTCTGACAGGATGTACGGCGGCACCTGTATTAATGTGGGATGTATTCCTACCAAATCGCTGGTGTATAGGGCAGGGCTGGCAGCTGCCAAGGGAGGTTCCTTTGAGGAGAAGGCTGCCGCCTATAAAGCCGCTATGGAACAGAAGGAAGACCTGACAGCCAGGCTTCGTGGAAAGAACTACCAGAAGCTGGACAGCAATCCCAATATTACAGTGATTGACGGAACCGCCAGTTTCCAGTCGCCTCATGTGGTGGAGGTGGAGAAGGACGGAAGGACCTTCCAGGTGGAAGGAGAGCAGATATTCATTAACACAGGCTCATCCGCCTTCATCCCGCCCATTGAGGGATTAAAAGGGAATCCTTATGTTTATACCAGTGAAGGCCTGCTGAACCTGACCGAACTTCCTTCCAGGCTGGTTATTATCGGCGGCGGTTACATTGGAGTAGAATTTTCTTCCATCTATGCAAGTTTTGGCTCAAAAGTGACCATACTTCAGGATGGAGATATATTCCTTCCCAGGGAAGATGAGGAGATCGCGGGAGCTGTCAGGGAGTCCCTGGAGTCCAGGGGCATCCGTGTCATGACCGGGGTCAAGGTCAAGGCTCTGGAGCAGGCCGGAGGCAAAGCTCTGGTGGCAGTGGATAACGGAAAGGAAGTTCAAAAGCTGGAAGCCGAGGCTGTTCTGGTAGCCACCGGACGCAGGCCCAACACAGCAGGACTTAATCTGGAAGCAGCCGGTGTGGAGATTGGGCCCAGAGGCGGGATTGTCACAGACGATTCCCTCACCACTACGGCGCCCCATATCTATGCTATGGGCGATGTGAGGGGCGGTCTGCAGTTTACATACATTTCCCTGGATGACTTTAGAATCGTAAAGTCAAAGGTCCTGGGGGATGGAAGCTATACATTGAAGGAGAGAGGGGCAGTGCCTTACAGCGTTTTCCTGATACCGCCTTTCTCCAGAGTGGGCTTAAGTGAAAAAGAGGCAGTGGAAAAGGGGTATAAGGTGAAGGTGGCCAGGCTGGCGGCAGCGGCCATTCCAAAGGCTCAGGTACTGGGACAGACCGCCGGGCTGTTAAAGGCAGTCATTGATGAGGAGACAGGACTTATCCTGGGAGCCCACCTGTTCTGTCAGGAATCCTATGAGATGATTAATATGATTAAGCTGGCCATGGATGCAAAGGTACCGTATCAGGTGCTGAGGGATACAATCTACACCCATCCCACTATGAGCGAGGCTTTCAATGATTTGTTTGCGGTATGATAACAAGGCATGACAGAAAAGGCATTATAGAAAAAGATACCATGCTGCACATATAAACCACAGGAAAAACATCACACAGAAAACATAAAAAGGAGACACACCTATGGGATTTTCATTAGATATCAGTGTACCGGCTCTGACGGTATTCATACAGGGACTGGTCAGCTTTTTCTCCCCCTGCATCCTGCCCCTCATACCCTTATACATCGGGTATCTTTCCGGCGGAACCGGCAAGCGCGGTGAGGACGGCCGCATGCACTATGAGCGGAGCAAGGTAATGCTTCACACCCTCTGTTTCGTCATCGGCGTCAGCTTTGCCTTCTTCCTCCTGGGACTGGGGTTCTCCACATTGGGAACCTTCTTTAAGAGCAACCAGCTTCTCTTTGCCAGAGTGGGAGGAATTCTGGTGGTGCTCTTTGGATTTTATCAGCTGGGATTTTTTGGTAAGAGCGGAGCCATGGGAAAGGAGCACAGGCTGCCTTTTAAGCTGGATATGCTGGCCATGTCGCCGATAACAGCCTTAATCATGGGATTTACCTTCAGCTTTGCGTGGACGCCCTGCGTGGGACCGGCTCTGGCCAGCGTCCTGCTGATGGCAGCCTCTGCCAGCACAAAGGCCTTGGCCTTTGGCCTGATTGGGGTCTATACCCTGGGATTCGTGCTGCCGTTCCTGGCAGTGGGACTTTTCACCACCAGCCTGCTGGAATTCTTTAAGACCCATGGCAATGTGGTAAAATACACGGTAAAGGTGGGAGGCATTCTGATGATATTCATGGGCCTTCTGATGTTTACCGGAAGGATGAACGCAGTGACAGGATATCTGTCCAGATTCCAGACCCAGTCATCCGTCCAGGGCAGCAAAGAGCCGGGAGAGGGTGGAGATAAAACTCCGGCCATGACGGCAGGTACTGAGCCAGAGTCCGCTGACAGCGAATCCGGGGCAGAGACAGAAGCCACGGAAGCTGAAACCGGAAAAACAGATACGGCAGATGCGGCAAATCCGGCAGAAGCCGGGAACACGTCCGCTGCATCGGATGCAGATAAGGCCAATGCACCGGAGGAAACAGCCGGGGACGGGGAAGAAGGGGCAGACCAGGCCGAAGCAGGAGCACAGGAGGTGCTTCCGGCCATTGACTTTACCCTTAAGGACCAGTACGGCAATACACATTCCCTGTCAGATTACAAGGGAAAGACCATATTCCTGAACTTCTGGGCCACCTGGTGTCCGCCCTGCCGGGCAGAGATGCCGGATATACAGAAAATATATGAGACCTATGATACGGAGGGGGATGACGCCCTTATCGTACTGGGAGTGGCAGGACCGGGATATGGAAATGAAAAGTCAGAAGAAGGAATCAAGGAATTCCTGGATGAGAACGGATACACATATCCGGTGCTTATGGATACAACGGGCGAGCTGTTCAGCGCATACGGCATCTATTCCTATCCGACCACATTCATGATTGACAGGGACGGGAATGTATTCGGTTATGCCAGCGGTCAGCTGAACGAGGATATGATGAAGAACATTATAGAACAGACAATGGAAGGAAAACGGAGATAGTAAGATGAACAGAAGCAGAGCCAGAGCGATAAGAAGAAAATACCAAAGAAGGACAAGGGTAACGGTCCAAAAGGCATGGATCCTGTCAGCTCTGGCCGCTGCTGTCATCGTCTACGGGGCAGCGGCCGTAATCAGGGAAAAAGGGCGGGAGGCCAAAGGCACCCAGGTGAGTATAGAGACACCGGACAGCACGCAGATGCCAGAGGCTTTGGAGACGGAATTTCTGAAAGATGTGCGGGTTGGAACCTTAAATCTGTCCGGACTTACCATGGAACAGGCCGTATCCAGGGTCAGGGAAACGTACCGCTGGGATATGAGGATCAGAAACGGGGAAGAGAGTGTTTCCCTGGAAGATTTGGCAGGCCCTCAGCTGGAGGAGATACTTGAAACCATAGAACACGGGGATAAGGATAAGCCACAGAGCTATGAACTGGACTATGGACGGATGGAACAGGCATTTGCGCAGCAGGCAGCAGAGCTGGCCCAGGAATGGGACAGAGGGGCAGTGGATTCCCAGATGGAATCCTTTGACAAGGAGACAAAGACCTACCGCTATACAGAGGAACGGTATGGGCGCAGCCTGAAGCAGGAGCAGCTGGTGGAGGAGCTGATGGAGGCAGTCAGAAAGGGAGAATTTACGACGGAGACAGAGGCGCCCTTTGATTCCATCGCGCCCAAACGGACCGCTGCCCAGGCCAGGGACCAGTACAAAGTGATTGGGACTTTTTCCACCACCACCACGGATAATAAGAACAGAAACCAGAATATCCGGCTGGCGGCAGACGCCATAGACGGCGTAGTGTTAAAGCCGGGAGAGGAATTTTCCTTTAACCTGGCCACAGGCAACCGCACCAGCGAAAAGGGATACCAGCCCGCAGGCGCCTACAGGAACGGAGTCCTCATAGAGGAACCGGGCGGCGGTGTGTGCCAGGTTTCCACCACGCTGTACCATGCCATTATCAACTCAGGATACAAGACAACGGAGCGGAATTTCCACAGTTTTGCGCCCGGTTATATTGATAAGGGCCAGGACGCCATGGTGAGCTTTGACGGCTATGCGGGCCCGGACCTTAAATTTGTCAACACCCAGAACACTTCCATCGGCCTCAGGGCTTCCTTTGACGGAAAACAGCTGAAGCTTTCTATTGTAGGCCTTCCCCTGCTGGAAGAGAATGAACGCATTTCCATGCGCTCGGAAAAGATCAGGGAGCTGGAACCGCCGGCGCCTGTTTACGAGGAAAACCCTGAGCTGGCTTATGGGGAGGAAAAGATAGTGGAGCAGGCCCAACCGGGCTCGGTCTGGAAGTCCTACCGCATCCGTACAAAAAATGGACAGGTGGAGGAAGAGACCTTCCTTTACACCAGCACCTATAAAGCAAAACCCGCTAAGATACAGCGCAATTCAGCCGCCCTGCCGCCATCACAGGAGCTTCCCCATACAGACGGGGGAGAAAACCTCCAGGAAGGGCAGACAGAAGAAGCTGCCGCAGAAGGGGAGGTCATAATGCCCTTTGGCTCATGAGCCGGCTTGGAGGCTGGCTTATGAATTGGTTTATGAAATAAAAAATAAGTGCATTTTTCTGAAAAGAATGGTATGATTTAATGAAAGACAGCAGCAGGCTGTTGCAGATAGGAAAGGGGAATTGGAAAAGTGACAAGTGAATTTACCATTGCGGTGCATGCGCTGGTTTTTTTGAATCACAAGGGAACTGTGTTTTCCAGCGAAGGTCTTGCCGCAAATGTCTGTACCAATGCTGCCAGGATACGTAAGGTCATGGCAAAGCTTAAAAAGGCGGATCTTGTGAAAACAAAGGAAGGTGTGGACGGCGGTTATCTGTTCCACCGTGACAGCAGGGACGTGAACCTGTCCATGGTGGCTGAGGCTCTGGATACCCCCTTTGTGGCTGCCTCCTGGAAAAGCGGCAATCCGCATATGGCCTGCCTCATTTCGTCAGGCATGGCGGGAATCATGGATGAGCTCTATGGTGAGCTGAACCAGTGCTGCCAGGCATATTTAGAGAAAGTCACCATTGCGGATTTGGACAGCAGAATCTTCACGGGCGCCCCGAAGGCTGTAACAGCCATATAAAGACAGAGAATAAACCCTGGTGAATCAGGTCGGCGGATGCCGGTTTTTCACCAGGGATTTTTGGGCTGTATAAACCCGTATGATAAGCTGTACGATAAAGTACATCATTTGTTACATGAGAGGAGACAAGGGACAGGATGAAGAAATTGAGGGGATTATTCCGGATTATATTTGGAAGGACGGCCTTTGTGGTGCTGTTTATGGCCATACAGGTGGGAATCCTGTTTGGCGCCTTCCGGTGGCTGGAAGAGTACATGCACATTGTATACGCCATATCCATCCTTTTGAGCGCGGCAGTCATCATTTATATTTTCAATGAACCTATTAATTCCAGCTTTAAGATGGCCTGGATTGTACCGGTTCTGGTGATTCCGGTGTTCGGAGTCCTGCTGTATATATTTGTGCAGATGCAGTTCCAGACAAAGCTTATGGCCCGGCGCCTGAAAAAAAACATAGGCGACACGGCTGCTTACCTGAAGCAGGACAGGGAAGTACAGGAGCGAATCAGGGAAGCCAGCAGGAGAAGCAGCCATCTGATTGATTACATGAAGGATCACGCGGGGTATCCTGCCTACGGCAACACCCATGTGGAATATTTTCCGCTGGGGGAGGACAAGTTTGAGGCTCTCATGAGGGAGCTTAAGGCGGCCCGGCATTTTATTTTCATGGAATATTTTATTGTAGAGCGGGGATACATGTGGGACAGTATCCTGAAGGTGCTGGAGGAGAAGGTAAAGGAGGGCGTGGAGGTCAGGGTCATGTATGACGGCATGTGCTGCCTCATGCTTCTTCCGTACCATTATCCCAGGGTGCTGGAGAAAAAGGGAATCCGCTGCAAAATGTTTTCGCCTATAAAGCCAACCCTGTCCACCTATCAGAATAACAGGGATCACAGGAAGATTGTGGTTATAGACGGCCATACGGCCTTTACCGGCGGTGTAAATCTGGCGGACGAGTACATCAACCGCAAGGTACGCTTTGGCCACTGGAAGGATACGGCCATCATGCTGAAGGGAGACGCGGTACAGAGCTTTACCATGATGTTCCTGCAGATGTGGAATGTGACGGAGAGGCAGCCGGAGGATTACGGGAAGTACGCGGTCCCAAAAGACTATGAACATCCCCAGTCCTCAGATCATTCCGGCTTCGTCCTGCCCTATGGGGACAGCCCTATGGACAGGGAGCAGGTGGGAGAGCGTGTTTATCTGGATATACTGAACCAGGCCAGGAGCTACGTCCATATTATGACGCCCTATCTGATTCTGGACGACGAGATGGTCAATGCCCTGAGCTATGCCGCCAAACGCGGGATTGATGTAAAGCTTATTATGCCGCATATTCCGGATAAAAAGTATGCCTACATGCTGGCCAGAACCTTTTACCCGGAGCTCACAAGAGCCGGCGTGAAAATTTACGAATACACGCCGGGCTTTGTCCACGCCAAGGTTTTTGTCAGCGACGACGAAAAGGCTGTGGTGGGTACCATTAACCTGGATTTCCGCAGCCTTTACCTGCATTTTGAATGCGCGGCCTATATTTACCGCAATCCGGTGGTCTTTGACGTGGAGCGTGATTTTGAGGAGACCCTTAAGAAATGCAGTCTTATCACGATGGAGGACTGTAAAAATTACAGCTGGATGGGAAAGAAGCTGGGACGTCTCATGCGCCTCGTTGCCCCTTTGATGTAATAGGAGAGAAAGAAAAACTGAAAAAATGCCTGTGGAAAAACGGAATTCATCCGTGTATTCACAGGCTGTTTTTGCGTTTTTTTGCGCGCTTATCACAAAATGAACACATTACTGTGATAGAGTATAAAAAATAAAAGATAATACCGATTGATTTGAGAGGAGCAAAAGCAATGAAAAGACCACTTGCAGCCTGCCGTTATGTGTGCGGTTCCCTGGCAGCCATTACTGCAGTGACCTCGGCTCTGCCTGTGACTGCCGCAGCCAATACATTGTCTGCAAACTTTGACATGAGGAGACAGGTGGTGAACCTGACCGGAATCCTGAATGTGACGGATTACACAGGACAGGTGACCAGAGGGGATTTTGCCAGAATGCTGGTGAATGCCTCCAGCTACCGGGAAAACCTGCCTTCTTCCAGCGTGTCCGTGTTCGCGGATGTGCCGGGTACCCATCCGGATGCTGTCTATATCCGCATCGCGGCTTCCCAGGGATGGATGACCGGTTTCCTGGGAGGGCTCTTTAAGCCTGAGGAGTATATTACATATAAGGACGCTGTGAAGGCAGCGCTGACCATGCTGGGGTATTCGGACGAGGACTTTACCGGGGACCTGGCGTCCTCGCGCATTTCCAAGTTCAACTATCTGGAGCTGAACGAGGAGATGAACCGCCAGCCGGAGGAAGTGCTGAACCAGACAGACTGCATGAACCTGTTTTACAACCTGTTAAAGACAAAGAAAAAGGACAGCAGCGAAATATACGGGGCTGTTCTGGACTGCGAGCTTAACTCAGACGGGGAAATCAATCCCATCACCATCCTGGACGACGAGCGCAAAGGCCCCATACTGGTGCGCAAGGGCTTCAGCGTAATCCAGTCCGTGCCCTTTGGATCGGAAAATGCCAATGTATTTTTAAACGGAACAGCCAGTACACTGGAGGCAGTGAAGGCATCCCAGCAGGATGCGGGCTTTGCCGTTGTCTACTATAATGTGAAGTCCAAAACCATCTGGGCCTACACCACCAGGGGATGGGACGATGATGATCTGGAGGGAAACAACGCCTATGTGCTGTTAAAGGGCGAGGTCAAGAACATTTATTATAAATCCACGGACGTGATGACGCCCACCTCCATCCGTCTGGAGATTGATGACGACAATTCGGACGGGGACTTTGGGGAGGATGGAATTGACGAGGACGGATATCTCACCATCAATCTGAATTCTTCGGAGCTTCAGTACCTTTTTTCCATTTACGGCGGCATAGAGGTAGGGGATGAGGTGGTAATGGTATGCAATAAGAGCGGCAGCAGCTATACGGCAGTTGACGCCATAGAATATTAAGGGTGAGGTGCGGTATGGAAGAAAAGAAGAAAGGCGTCCTGCGCTTTTTTAAGCTCTCCGCGGGAAGACATAAGAGGGAAGCAGCACCCGGCACCCCGGCACAGGCAGTAAAAGGCAGAAAGGGAAGAAAGAAATGGGTAAAGCCCCTGGTAATCCTGCTGATAATAGGAGCAGCCGCAGCCGCGGCCATGACCTTTAGGGGCATGAAGGCAAAGGCAGCCACTGCCCAGGCACAGTCCCACAATACGGCATCGGCGGAGCGCAGGGACATTTCCTCAGAACTGTCTTCCTCAGGAACCCTTAAGGCCAAGGACACCTACAGCATCACTTCCATGGTGGAGGGCGAGGTGTTATCTGCCGGCTTTGAGGAGGGGGACCAGGTGGAAAAGGACCAGGTGCTCTATGAAATTGATAAGTCCAGCATGGAGTCCCAGCTGACCAGCTCGGTGAATTCCCTGAGCAGATCCCAGTCCTCCTATGAAGACGCCCTGGAAGATTATAATGACGCCCTGGGCGATTACAGCGGAAACACCTACAAAGCCACCGACACAGGATATATCAAGGAACTGTATATCAGCGTGGGGGACAAGGTGAGCGGAAACACCAAGCTGGCCGATGTTTACAGCGACGATGTGATGGAAATAAGAATTCCTTTTTTGTCCGGGGAGGCAGCCATGATAGGAGCCGGGATGCCGGCAGCCGTTACCCTGACGGATACAGGAGAGCAGGTGGCAGGAACAGTCAAGGCAGTGGCTAACCAGGAAACCGTCCTCACAGGCGGACGGCTGGTACGTGTGGTTACCATACAGGTGCAAAATCCCGGCGGCCTGACCACATCCTTAAGAGCCACGGCCCAGATCGGGGAATTCATAGGCAGTGAGGACGGAGCATTCGAGGCATCGGTGGACACCACCATGAATGCGGACCTGTCCACCAGTGTGGAGGTGGAGTCCCTGCTGGTAAATGTAGGGGACTACGTTACAAAAGGAACCCCTGTTTTTAAGATGACAGACAAGTCGGCGGATAAGCTGATTCAGAGCTACAAGGACGCCCTGGACAAGGCGGAGGAAAGCGTGGAATCAGCCCAGAACAAGCTGGACAGCACCCAGGACAGCTATGATAATTACACCATAAAGGCGCCAATCTCCGGCCAGGTCATCACCAAGAATTTCAAAGTGGGAGACAATATCACCAAAAACAGCTCCAGCACCACGGTGCTGGCCACCATCTACGATTTGTCCAGCCTGACATTTGAGATGTCCATAGACGAGCTGGACATCAAGAAAGTAAAGGTAGGCCAGAAGGTAGAGGTTTCAGCAGACGCCTTTGAGGGACAGACATTCTCAGGCACAGTGACCAACGTCAGCCTGGAGAGCACATATTCCAACGGTGTCAGCACCTACCCGGTGACTGTTACCCTGGATGATATGGGGGATTTGCTGCCCGGCATGAATGTGGACGGAGTTATTACTCTTGAGGAGGCCAATGATGTGCTGGCCATCCCGGTGGATGCCCTGATGAGGGGAAACCAGGTCTATGTGAAGGATGACACAGTGACGGAGCAGCAGGGGCCGGTGCCTGCCGGTTTCCGGTCTGTGAAGGTGGAAACAGGACTGGCAAGCGACACATACGTGGAAATCACAAGCGGCCTGTCGGAAGGAGACGTGGTCTATGTGGCTGAATCCAGCAAAAACAGCAGCAGCTTTATGATGATGATGGACGGCGGCATGGGCGGCCCTCCGGGCGGAGGCGGAAACATGGGCGGACAAAACCGGGGCGGCTCCGGAGGCCGCCAGAACCGTTAAAGTATGCCCGGAAGGAACCGGAAGTAAGACAGAGAGGAACCAGGAACACATGGACAATACCAGTCAGAGGGAAACACTTATTGAGCTGAGACATATCCATAAGATATACTATCTGGGAGGGGAAGAGGTGCGGGCCAACGACGACATCAGCCTGAAGATAGACAGGGGAGAGTTTGTGGCCATCGTAGGCAAGTCGGGAAGCGGAAAATCCACCCTCATGAACATTATTGGGGCCCTGGATGTGCCCACGGACGGCGAATATCTCCTGGGAGGCGAGGATGTGGGCATCATGGATGACAAACAGCTGGCCCGCATCCGCAATAAGATGATTGGCTTCATTTTCCAGCAGTATAACCTGCTGCCCAAGCTTAACATACTGGAAAATGTGGAGCTGCCTCTCCTGTACGCCGGTGTGGGAAATGCAGAGCGCCGGGAGCGGGCCATGGCTTCCCTGGAAAAGGTGGGCCTGTCGGAAAAATGGAAGAACATGCCGAACCAGCTTTCCGGCGGACAGCAGCAGAGGGTATCCATTGCCAGGGCCCTGGCCGGAAGCCCCTCACTGATACTGGCGGGACGCCACACAAGAGCCCCCGGGACCACGACCCTCCGATAATACAGGAGCCCTGGATTCCAAGACCAGCCGCGATGTGCTGGGATTTCTCAAACAGCTCAACGACGAGGGAAACACCATCGTGATGATTACCCATGACAACGCCATTGCCATGGAAGCCAGGCGCGTGGTCCGGATAAAGGATGGGCAGATTAATTTTGACGGAGATGTAAAAGACTATGCTGCAATCATTTAAGCTGGCCCTTAAAAGCATTTGGGGCAACAAGATGCGTTCATTCCTGACCATGCTGGGAATTATTATCGGAGTGGCCGCGGTCATCATACTGGTAAGTCTGGTCAACGGTTACATGGGCAGCGTGGTGGAGAGCTTCGCCAGCATGGGTGTGAACCAGATCAATGTAAATGTGACCAATCTGGCTTCCCGTTCCCTGGATGTGGACCAGATGTATGCGTTTTATGAGGAACATACCGACCTGTTCGGGGAACTGAGCCCCAATGTGACATTGTCCTCCACCATCAAATACGGGGATGACTCCATGACATCCACGTCAGTGGCAGGGCGCAGCGAACAATATCTGGAAATCAAGTCCTATGAACTGGAAACAGGCAGGAACATAGCGTATTCGGATATTGTCTCACGCCAGAAGGTGTGCGTGATAGGCGCTTACGTGGCCAATGAGCTTTACGGAAGCTCCCAGAACGCCATAGGGCGGACCCTTAAGATAGACGGCTACGCTTTTAAAATTATAGGTGTAGCGGAGGCCCAGGACGCGGATAACATGGAGGACGGGGGAACCGATGACTTTGTATGGATTCCATACAGCGTAGCCGTGAAGATGTCCAGAAACGCCAATATCACCAACTATACCTTTACGGCACTGGATACCAGCAAGGCGGACGAGTGCACCACAGTCATCAAGAATTTCCTGTACGAAACCTTTAAGGATGAGGATTTATACCGCGTGACGGCCATGAGCGAGATGCTGGATTCCCTGAACGAGCAGATTGCCATGATGAGCGGTATGCTGGGAGGAATAGCGGGAATCTCCCTGCTGGTGGCCGGTGTGGGCGTTATGAACATCATGCTGGTATCCGTTACAGAGAGAACAAGGGAAATCGGAATCCGCAAATCCCTGGGAGCAGATAAGGGAACCATCATGCGGCAGTTTGTCATTGAGGCTGCTGTGACCAGCTCCCTGGGCGGCATCATCGGAATCCTGGTGGGCTGCGTCGCCACCACTGTGGTGGGAGCAGCGGTGGGCGTGTCCGCCACCCCCACCCTGTCGGCTGTTGTCATATCCTTCAGCGTATCCGTTGGAATCGGACTGCTGTTCGGATACATGCCTGCCAGCCGGGCGGCTAACCTAAATCCCATAGACGCCCTGAGAAGTGAGTAATCCGTGCCGGCGGCTGCTTTTTGTATTATATTGGAAACATGACGGAAAACAATTGATATGGGGCCATCCTTTCGCTATAGTAAAAAAGTATTAACATTTTATAAACACGAAAAGGATAAAGATGAGATGAAAACGCTTACACCCCAGCTGTTTCTGTCCATGAAACAGTACACAAAGGAACAATTCACAAAGGACGTGATATCGGGAATCATTGTGGCTATCATAGCCCTGCCCCTGTCCATAGCCCTGGCGCTGGCCTCCGGTGTGACACCGGAACAGGGACTTTACACGGCCATCATAGCCGGGTTTGTTATTTCCTTCTTAGGCGGCAGCAAGGTGCAGATAGCAGGCCCTACGGCAGCCTTTGCCACCATTGTGGCAGGAATCGTCATGAAAAACGGAATGGAGGGACTGGCCACAGCTACGATACTGGCCGGTCTTATTCTCGTTATTATGGGCTTTCTGCGCCTGGGCAGCCTGATCCGGTTTATTCCATATACCATTACAACCGGCTTTACAACCGGTATCGCAGTGACCATTTTTATCGGCCAGATTAAGGATTTCCTGGGACTTACCTTCAGGGAATCACCGGTGGAGACCATGGAGAAGCTGGGCCAGGTTA
>OBAB01000681.1_pt1 | contig 19655 bp, 16 predicted proteins | sample 1516501 | NCBI WGS metagenome assembly OBAB01 (sample SAMEA2579906, study PRJEB22360) | human gut metagenome
GGACCGCCAGGAAGGGGGCCCGGAAAAAGCAGTTATCCATGATTGAGGCTGCCATTGAGAAGAAGGCAGACGCCATTGTGGTCTCGGCGGCCAGCTCGGACGGCGTGATTCCGGCCATCAAGAAGGCCAGGGAAGCAGGAATAAAAATAGTGAACTTTGATACGCGAATCAGCGATACAAGCGTGATTGACGCTTTTGTGGGCGGCGACGATGTGGCCGGAGCCTACAAGGCAGGTAAGTACATATGCGAGCAGCTGGGCGGGGAAGGCGAGGTTGCTATCATCACAGGACTGATGGAACAGTCCACAGGCGTTGACCGTCATGCCGGATTCATGCAGGCCTGTGCGGAATATCCGGGAATCAAGGTGGTTGCGGAACAGGGAGCCGAGTGGTCCAGCGATAAGGCAGCTGACGTGACTACCAACATCCTGACAGCGAATCCCAACGTAAAAGCCATATTTGCCTGCAACGACCAGATGGCAGTGGGCATGGTCAATGCGGCCAAGGCAGCGGGCAAGAAGGCAGATGACCTGATTCTGGTGGGATATGACGGAATTCTGGATGCGGTGAACATGACCATGGACGGTGATCTGGATGCGTTTGTGTCACTTCCTAACCTGGATGAAGGCGCCATGGGCGTGAAACTGGCAACGGCTCTGGTTATGAACAGTGATTACCACTACGACAGGGAAATTCTTTATGACTGCACCCTGGTTACAGGCGAGTTTGTGGACGGGCTGACAGACCAGACCATTTATGAGTACGCCGCAGAGCGGTTCCCGCTCAGAGGTCTTACCGAAAAGGGATATTAAAATCAGGGAACTGCCAGGAAGAACAGCCCCGGGAACGGGCGGATTGGAGAAGTAAAATATGGAACATTCCAAACCTATATTGGAGTTTAAGCATATTGTGAAGGAATTTCCGGGCGTCAGGGCCCTGGACGATGTTTCCATGGACTTCTATGAGGGCGAGGTAGTCGCCCTCATGGGGGAAAACGGCGCGGGCAAGTCCACGCTGATGAAAATTTTAAGCGGTGCCTATACGCGGGATGGAGGGGACATCGTCCTGGACGGACGTCCCCTTCCCAAACAGTATTCCACCCTGGAGGCCAGGGGATTCGGTGTGGCTATCATCTACCAGGAATTAAGCCTTATGTCAGAGATGAATGTCATGGAAAATGTATATGTGTCCCATGAGCCCAGGAAGGTGGGAAACCTCATTGATTTCAGGAAAATGTACGCGGATACAAAGGAACAGCTGGCGAAGCTGAATGCGGGACACATTGACCCCAGGGGCCGGGTAGGGGATTTGTCCCTGCCGGAAAAGCAGATGGTGGAGATAGCCAAGGCCCTGGCCGTGGACTGTAAGGTGCTTATTATGGATGAACCCACCACCTCCCTGACCCATGAGGAATCAGAACAGCTCTTTGAAATTATCGGGACCTTAAAGGCCAGAGGAATCACCACCATATACATATCCCACCGTCTGGATGAGATATTCAGGATATGCGACAGGGCAATCGTCATGAGAGACGGAAAACTGGTGGGCTCATCCGATGTCAGGACCAGCACGCCGGACGATGTCATTATGATGATGAGTGGAAAGGTGCTTAGCCAGCCAATGGGAGGCGGGCGCACCAGACGGGACAAGGCAAAAAGCATTCCTCTTCTGGAGCTGGAGCATATTACGGACGGCGGATTCATCCAGGATTTGAACCTGACTGTATACCAGGGGGAGGTGCTGGGAATCGGGGGACTGGTAGGTTCCAAGCGGACAGAACTGGCCCGGATGGTATGCGGCGCGGACCCTTTAAAGGGCGGCGTTATAAAGGTTTCCGGAAAGGCCAGGCGGATTACGAATACCAGACAGGCCATTGATGCGGGGCTGGGATACCTGAGTGAGAACCGCAAGGAGGACGGACTGTCCCTGGGGCTGAAGATCGAGGAAAATACCATTCACTGTGACATGACGGCGGTCAGCAGACGCGGGTTCATGAACTGGAAAAGGGTCCGGGAGGTATCGGACAATTACATAAAAATGCTGAAAACCAAAGGCACATCCGCCACCCAGGTGGTAAATCTAAGCGGGGGAAACCAGCAGAAGGTGGCCATTGCCAAGTGGCTCCACGCAGGCTGCAACCTTCTCATCTTCGATGAGCCCACAAGGGGCATCGACGTGGCCGCAAAGGCCGAGATACACCAGTTAATCAGGAATTTTGCGGCACAGGAGGGAAAGGCAGCCATCGTCATTTCCTCGGAGGTCAACGAGCTGGTATCGGTCAGCGACCGTATTATCGTTATGTCCAAAGGCCAGATAACCGGTGAATTGGAAGCGGAAGAGATAGAACAGAACAATGTGCTCAGGCACATTACGACGAAGGGAAGGTAAGTGCAGTGGATAAAGCTAAGAATATTTCATTGAAAAAACTTTTAACAGGAAGCCTGGGAACCGTTCTGGGGCTTGTCATCCTGGTAGTGGTGTTTACCGCTCTCAGCAACATATTTCTCACCCCCAGCAATATCAGGAACATCCTGATTCAGAGCGGTACCAATGCCATCATAGCAGTGGGTATGACCTATGTCATCATTTCCGGAAACATTGATATTTCCGTGGGCGCCTCCCTGGCATTGTCCTCCTGTGTGGGCGCTACCCTTATGGTGGGAACCGGCAATGTGGGACTGGGCGTGGCGGCTGTGCTGCTGACCGGTATCCTGCTGGGACTGTTTAACGGAAGCCTGGTGGCTTATCTGGGCTTTCCGCCCTTCATCGTGACGCTTTCCACCATGTGGCTGTTTCGGGGAATGGCATACCTGTATACGGGAGGCCAGGCAGTGGTGGGGCTGCCCCAGGGAATGACCAGCTTTGCCATGGGAAGTATACTTTACATACCAAATATCGTCTGGCTCATCGCCATTGTCTATATTATAGGGCATGTGGCCCTGCAAAAGACCACGGCAGGGCGCAAGGTCTGCGCGGTGGGTGATAATTCGGAGTCGGCAAGGCTTTCCGGCATCAATGTAAAAAGGGTCACACTGGCTGCCTTTGTGCTGTCTGGATTCTGTGCGGCGCTCAGCGGCATCGTGTATATGGGGCGTCTGAATTCAGGCCAGCCCATCGCAGGCCAGTCCTATGAGATGTACGCAATCGCTGCTGCCGTCATAGGCGGAGCCAGCCTCACAAAGGGCGGTATCGGAAGCATGGTGGGTACCCTGATTGGAGCCATCTTTATCTCCGTACTCCAGAATGGGCTTACCATCCTGAATGTAAACACATACTGGCAGCAGGTGTGCATGGGCGTGGTCCTTCTGCTGGCAGTGGGTCTTGACCGGTTCAGGAAGTCGGTAAAGTAGAGAAGGAGGAAAAAATGAACGAACTTAAGGTCCTTTCGTATGACTTGAGAAAACATGTGGTGGATATGGTTATCGCGGGAAAGGGCGGGCATATCGGGGGCGACATGAGCGTCATGGAGATTCTGGTGGAGCTGTATATGAAACAGATGAATATAAGCCCTGAAAATAAAGATCTGGACAACCGTGACCGCTTTGTGCTCAGCAAAGGCCATTCCGTGGAAAGCTATTATGCGGTATTGGCGAAAAAGGGATTCTTTCCCATGGAGGAGGTCATTTCCACTTTCAGCCAATTTGGCTCAAAATTCATCGGTCATCCCAACAACAAGCTTCCGGGAATCGAGATGAATTCCGGTTCCCTGGGTCACGGTCTTCCGGTCTGTGTGGGAATGGCCATGGCGGGAAAGATGGACCGGAAGGACTACCGTGTCTATGTGGTCATGGGGGACGGGGAGCTGGCAGAGGGCTCTGTGTGGGAAGGCGCCATGGCAGCCAGCCATTACTGCCTGGATAACCTGTGCGCCGTGGTGGACAGGAACCGGCTGCAGATTTCCGGGTGTACGGAGGATGTCATGGGCCACGATGACCTGCATGAGCGTTTCCGAAGCTTTGGATGGCATGTGATTGACGTGGCGGACGGAAATGACATAGACCAGCTGGACGCAGCCTTCGAGGAAGCCAAGACAGTGAAAGGAAAACCCACCGTACTTATCGCCAATACAGTAAAGGGGTGCGGCTCTCCCGTGATGGAGAATAAGGCTGCATGGCATCACAAGGTTCCCACAGCCCAGGAATACAGTGAAATCATCCGGGATTTTGAAAAAAGAAAGGAGGCCCTGCTTCATGAATAAAATACCCAACAGGAAGGCCATCTGTGACACGCTGATGGAGGCTGCAAAGGAGGATAAAGATATTGTGGTGCTGTGCAGTGATTCCAGGGGTTCCGCATCCCTGACTCCTTTTGCGGATGCCTGCCCGGACCAGTTTGTGGAAATGGGCATTGCTGAACAAAATCTGGTCAGCGTGTCGGCAGGACTGGCAAAATGCGGTAAAAAACCCTTTGCGGCTTCCCCGGCCTGCTTTCTCAGCACCAGAAGCTATGAACAGATTAAGGTGGATGCAGCGTATTCCAATACCAATGTAAAACTCATCGGCATCAGCGGGGGCGTCAGCTACGGAGCGCTGGGCATGAGCCACCATTCGGCCCAGGACATAGCGGCCCTGTCCGCCATACCTAATATGAGGGTTTATCTTCCAAGCGACCGTTTCCAGACAGCCTGCCTGGTGAAGGAGCTGTTAAAGGACGATAAGCCTGCCTATATCCGTGTGGGCAGGAATGCGGTGGAGGATATCTATGAGGAGGGAAATGTACCCTTTTCCATGGATAAGGCCACGGTCCTTTCCCGGGGAGGGGATGTGGCAATCATTGCCTGCGGGGAGATGGTAAAGCCTGCGCTGGATGCAGGGCGTCTGCTTGGGGAATCAGGAATCAGCGCAGGTGTGGTGGATATGTACTGTGTGAAGCCTCTGGATGAGGAGGCGGTCCGAAAGGCAGCCGGAGCAGCCAGGCTGGTGGTGACTGTGGAGGAACACGCGCCCTTTGGCGGGCTGGGCTCCAGGGTGAGCCAGGTGGTATCTGCCTGTTGTCCAAGAATGGTGGTGAACTTAAGCCTTCCGGATGAACCTGTCATTACGGGCACATCGGCAGAGGTGTTTGAATACTACGGCCTGACCGGGCAGGGAATTGCCCGAAGGGTACAGGAACTTCTGAGACAGCTCTAATCTGAGACAGCTCTAAAAGGAAGGGAGAAGCAATGGAAAAGCAGTATCTTTTATCGGTTGACCAGAGCACCCAGGGAACCAAGGCCCTGCTGTTTGACCAGGAGGGAAACCTGATATGCAGGGGAGACCGGCCCCACCGGCAGATTATAAACGATGCAGGGTGGGTATCCCATGATTTAAATGAAATCTACTCCAACACCCTTAAGGTGGTGAGGGATGTGATTGAAAAGGCGGGGATTCGCAGAGAACAGGTGGCGGGGCTGGGAATCAGCAACCAGAGGGAGACGTCGGCTGTCTGGGACAGGACAGACGGCCATCCGCTGGCAGATGCCATTGTGTGGCAGTGTTCCAGGGCAAAGGATATCTGTGCGCGGGTGGAGGAGTCCGGGAAGGCGGAATGGGTGCGCCGTACAACAGGAATCAATCTGTCTCCCTACTTTCCGGCATCAAAACTGGCGTGGTTCATGGAGAACGTAAAGGAGGCGCCGCAAAAAGCGTCCGAGGGAACTCTTTGCCTGGGGACCATAGACAGCTACCTGGTCTACCGGCTGACCGGAGGAGCATCCTTTAAAACAGATTATTCCAATGCCTCCAGGACTCAGCTGTTCAACATACACAGCCTGGAATGGGATGAGGGGCTGTGCAGTCTGTTTGGGATTCCTGCAAATGCCCTGGCCCAGGTGTGCGATTCCAATGCATGGTTTGGGAATACGGATTTAGAGGGTTACCTGGACAATCCCATACCTATCCACGGCGTGCTGGGGGATTCCCACGGAGCCCTGTTTGGCCAGGGCTGCCTGGAAAAGGGGATGATTAAGACTACATACGGCACGGGCTCTTCCATTATGATGAACATTGGAGAAAAGCCGGTCATAAGTACCCACGGTGTGGTAACCTCCCTGGCCTGGGGCATGGACGGCAGGGTGAATTATGTACTGGAGGGAAATATCAATTATACAGGAGCGGTCATTACCTGGCTGAAGGATGATTTGAAGCTGATTGCGTCTGCCTCTGAGACAGAAGGTCTTGCCAGACAGGCCAATGAGGATGATACCACCTATCTGGTGCCTGCTTTTACAGGCATCGGAGCGCCTTACTGGGACAGCGAGGCCAGGGCAGCCATTGTTGGCATTACCCGCAAGACCAGAACACCGGAGCTGGTGAAGGCCGGACTGGAGTGTATTGCCTATCAGATTGCGGATGTGGTGGAGGCCATGAGCCAGGATGCGGGAGTCAGGATTGAAGAGCTCCGGGTGGACGGAGGCCCCACCAGGAACCGGTATCTGATGCAGTTTCAGAGCGATATTCTTGATATCCGGGTTCTTGTACCGGATGCGGAGGAGCTGTCTGGTATCGGAGCAGCCTATGCGGCCGGGCTGGCCCTGGGATTCTTTGACAGAAGCATATTCGGAAAAATGAAGCGGAGCGTGTTTGAACCCGCCATGGACCAGGATGCCAGACGTCAAAAGCAGGATGGATGGAGGGCTGCGGTAGGTACCGTGCTGACCAGATCGTAACAGGAGTACTTAATATTTTAGGATATAGGAAACCGTTGGATTATAAATGAAAGAAGGGCTTTGATATGGAAGGAACAATGAAAGTAGCGGTTATGACAGGAAAAAAGAAAATGGAGTGGTGTGAGAGGGAGATTCCACAGCCAGGTCCGGGAGAACTGCAGATTAAACTGGAGTATGTAGGCGTGTGCGGTTCCGACCTGCACTTTTATTCAGAGGGACGCCTGGCCAACTGGGTGCCGGACGGTCCCCTGGTGCTGGGACATGAGCCTGGCGGAGTAGTAAGCGCAATCGGAGAGGGCGTGACCGGATTTGAGATTGGGGACAGGGTGGCCCTGGAGCCGGGAGTTCCCTGCGGTCATTGTGAGGACTGCCTTAAGGGACATTATAACCTCTGCAGGTCTGTGCGGTTTATGGCTATTCCCGGCGAGAAGGACGGGGTATTTTCAGAGTACTGTACCCATGCAGCCAGCATGACCTTCAAGCTTCCGGACAATGTCTCCACCATGGAGGGCGGTCTCATGGAACCGCTGGCCGTGGGTATGCACGCTTGTGAGCTGTCCAATGCAAAGCTGGGAGAGACGGCAGTGGTGCTGGGAGCTGGGTGTATCGGCCTCGTTACCCTTATGTCCTTAAAGGCACGGGGAGTCAGCGAGATATATGTGGCGGATGTGCTGGATAAGCGTCTGGAGAAGGCCAGGGAACTGGGGGCTACCAGGGTATTTAACAGCAGAAATGAGAATATAGAGGAGTTTGTGAAAACGCTTCCGGGAGGCGGCGTGGACCAGGTCTATGAGTGCGCCGGAAACCGTATCACCACCCTTCAGACATGCCGTCTGATTAAGAGGGCCGGAAAGATTACCCTTGTGGGCGTTTCGCCTGAGCCGGTACTGGAGCTGGATATAGCCACGCTGAATGCCATGGAGGGAACCATTTACTCTGTATACCGTTACCGCAACCTGTATCCGTCCGCTATCAGTGCTGTCAGCAAGGGACTTATACCGCTTAAGAAGATTGTATCCCATACCTTTGATTTTAAGGATGTCATAGAGGGAGTGGATTACAGCCTGAACCACAAGGATGAGGTGATCAAGGCGGTTATCAGGATGTAATGAACCAGGCAGGAGGAGAGGTTGAAGGTTTATCTGGTTAGACATGGAGAGACGGAGTGGAACCGCAGGGGGAAGATACAGGGCCAGGCCGATATTCCCCTCAATGAGAAGGGGGAGGACCTGGCCTTCCTCACCGGACAGAAAATGAAAGATATCCCATTTAAACGGATCTATACCAGTCCATTGTCCCGTGCCAGGCGCACGGCAGAGCTCATAAGCGGACAGCGCGGACTTCCCCTGATGGAGGATTCCAGGCTTTTGGAAATCAGCTATGGAAACAGGGAGGGCCAGCTGCTGGCATTGATTCACAGACTGCCGTTTTTACGGCTTCACCGTTATTTTTCCCATCCCTCCGCCTACGTACCCCCTAAGGGCGGGGAGACCTATGATGATTTGAGAAAGCGCTGCCGGGAGTTTCTGGAGCAGGAGCTTAAACCTCTGGAGGAACAGATGGACCATGTGCTGGTCTGCGGACACGGCGCCCTGATACGGGAAATGGTGTGCATCATAGACGGGATTGCCCCGGATGCGTTCTGGCAGGGGCCGATTCAGAAAAACTGTGCAGTCACGGTTCTTTCCCTGGAACAAGGGGTGTTTCAGGTAATGGAGGAAGGGACTGTTTATTATAATGATGATATATGAGGCCATACATTTATGAAATAATATATAATGAAGTAATAAATGAAGCAGCGTATGCGAAACAGGATGTTTCCGCCGGGCATGATTCCCTGGAGGAAACATCTTTTTTGTCCCTGAAGTCCGGTTCCTCTTTCATCCAATCCGTGCCGGCGGGTCATTGACGGAGGGTGGGGATGATGATAAAATACATATAATACATTACAGAACGTTAGAAACGGCAGTGCACACGGCCGCCGGGAGGGAATGAATATGAACCATGTGGTAGTGGACCCGGTGAAAATGGATCTATATGCATTTGTCCTTAAGGATGCCTGCGATGAATTCTTTGAAGTGGATGTGGCAGAAAGGATTCTCAGGCCCATTTTCCTGACTCCGGGAAAGGGGGATGCGGCTTGCGGGACAGGCGAGATGGATGTCCGGGCAGCGGCAGAATTATTTGTCTGTGAGGAGGACAGGGCTGGTTTTCTGGCACTGTTCAGCCGTCAGAGTCTGGATGAGGTATGTGCCCATAAAATCGGAAAACAGGGGGAATTCCGGAGGATGCAGCAGGGAGGACGTGAACGCTGGGTCAGGGGAACCCTTTTTTCATGTGATGCCTGCGGCAGGGATAAGGCTCTGTTTTACACTGTGGATATTGAAAGCCGGAATGCGGCCAGGCTTATGCAGATGAACCGTGATTTGTTTGGTGTGTTCCTGGATGCCTATATAGGGATTGCTGAGTTGGATCTGGACCTGGGAATCGGGACCATTATTCAGTGTATCCCTATGCCGGACATGGCCCTGCGCTCCTTTCAGTGGGGGAGGATGGTGGGATATTTATGCAGCAACGTCATTTATCACGGGGACAGGGATATATTTGCAGGAACCTTTTCCCTTAAACACATGCGGGAAGTATGGGGTAATGGGCAGAAGAACATGTCCCTGGAGGTCCGGTATTCCGCGGATGGGGAAACCTTCAGGTGGGCAGAGGTAAACGCCATGCTGTTCAGGCGGGAGGATATGCCGGACAAGGTATATCTGGCCATGCGGGATACCAGCGAGCAGCACCTCTTAAAGGGAATTGTGGAGCGGTATGTATACAGCCACTGCGATTATTTCATTTATCTCAATGCCAGGAATAACAGCTATGTCATGTTCAGCAGCAAAGGGGACGGTACGCTTCTTCCGCCCGATCACTGTGATGACTATGAGAAAGCCATTGAGACATATGTGAGGAAATACATAGCCCCGGAGGATCAGGAGCTGGCAATCTGTGAAATGCGTATAAGCCGCGTGCTGGAGGAGCTGGACCGGACAGGGGAACACTGTTTTTACTGCGGCGTTATGGACTCTCAGAGGGGGTATACCCGAAAGAGGCTGCAGTATCTTTATTATGATAAAGAGAACCAGATGGTGCTGATGACAAGGACCGATGTCACGGACATTTATCTGGAACAGAAGCGTCAGAACAAGCTTCTCCAAAGGGCTCTTATGCAGGCTCAGACCGATCCTCTCACAGGCCTTTATAACCAGGCGGTGAAAGACATGATTGCGGAACGTCTGGAAGGGGAGGATGGAATAGCCGCGGTCCTGTTTATGGATTTGGATAATTTTAAGGTGATCAATGACACCCTGGGCCATATCAAGGGGGATTTGCTGCTTCAGGAGGTGGCGGGAGTCCTTAAGAAAACACTGAGAGCGTCGGACCTGAGCGGGCGCGTTGGAGGGGACGAGTTCCTTGCCCTGCTCCATCCGGTCAACTCACCAGCGGGTGTGCGTCAGTGTGTCCAAAGGATATGTGCCTCTGTCCGCAGTGTAATGGACAGGGATTTCCATGACTTCTGCGTTACATGCAGCATCGGCATATCCATGTATCCGGCAGATGGGACTAATATTGCCGCCCTGGTGGAGAAAGCGGATAAGGCGGCATATGCGGTGAAGAGAAAAGGTAAGAATGGATTTGCATTTTATTCGGATTTGTTATAGGATCATATATTAGAGTGAACGTTGCTGCCCTTCGGGTCATTCTTGATCAGCGGGCAGCTTTTTTGGTAATCCTCATATGGGGCCGCAGCTGGTCCAGGATGCCGGATGCTTCAGATTAGGGGAGGATTTAAATGAAAAAATGGTCATCAGAAGAAGTAAGGGAGTTTGCCAGGCGCATTCTTTCTTCGTATTTCTGTGAGAATGATGTGGAACTTCTCATATCCACATTTGCGGATGATATCATATGGCTGGGCGGTGGAAAGATGCAGAAGGCAGAGGGACGTGATGCCGTGGCCGCCTGGTTTAGGGAAGGAAAGGATGAGCTGTCTTCCTGCAATATGTTTGATGAGCAGTACGAAGTCATGGAGATGGGAGCCGGCCTGTGGCTTTGTGAGGGTGTCAGTGAGCTTGAGTCCAGGGAGGGAACAGGCGTGTATATCAGGACACAGCAGAGAATTACCTTTATTTTCCGGGAAAAGGGTGAGGCGCTGGAGACCATTCATATCCACAACTCCATGCCGTTTGGTGAAATACAAGAGGATGAACTGTTTCCGGCGGAATCAGGAAAGCGTACTTATCTGGAGCTGGAGGGGGAGCTGCGCCGGCGTGAGCAGAAATACATACAGCAGGCCCGGTTCCTGAGCCAGCTGTACAATTCAGTGCCCTGCGGCATTATACAGTTTGAGAGAGGGGAAGGGCACCGGATTGTAAATGTGAACCGGATGGGGTGGGAGCTCTACGGATATAGCTCCGAGGAGGAATACAGACGTGAGGTAAAGAATCCCTTTCAGATGGTGCTGGATGAAGACAAGGAGTGGATTGAGGGCATTATAGGGGGACTGGCGCTGAATGGGGATACGGCATCTTATATACGCCATACCTTCAGCAGAGATAGGAAGCAGATATGGATCAGCGTCATCATGGGCCGTATTGTCAATGCGGACGGCCAGGAGGTTATACAGGCTGTCTTTACGGATGTGACGGATATAAAACAGCTGGAGTTGGAGCAGGAAAGGCAGCAGCTCATAGAGAACCGTTCACTCAGGGCGGCGATCTGTACGGCCTATCCCCTGATTATGAGCCTGAACCTGACAAAGGATATTTATAATTGTTTTATAGAGGACCAGGACGCTTGTCTGTCCGGGCGCTGCGGAAGCTACACGGAGATGATAAAGGGGGATATTCCCGATGTGTATCCATCCTATCGGGAGGATTTTGAAACGGCCTTTGCCAGAGAGAACGTCCTGGCCAGGTTTGCCGCCGGAGAACGGGACATCTACATGGAGTTTCAGAAGATGGGAATGGACGGCAAGTACCACTGGCTGTCTGTGCAGATTATTTATGTGGAGAATCCCTTTAACGACGATGTGCTGGCCATTGAACTGGTGAAGGTGCTGGACAGCCAGAGGGCGGAGCAGGCCCGGCAGGAGCAGCTGCTGCGGGATGCCCTGGCATCGGCCAAGGCTGCTAACCAGGCTAAATCCGATTTTCTGTCCAGAATGAGCCACGACATCCGCACGCCCATGAACGCCATTGTGGGTATGAGCACCATCGGGCAGCTGAAGTTAGATGACAGAAGAAGTGTCCAGGATTGCTTCTGTAAAATTGACGCTTCCTCCAGGTACCTGCTCTCTTTGATTAATGATATCCTGGATATGTCTAAGATTGAGACCGGTAAAATGGAGCTGGCCCACGAATACTTTGATTTTACGGAGCTGATGGACGAGGTGAATCAGATTATATATCCCCAGGCGGAAGAGCGGCAGATTGAGTATGTGATTTACCACAGCGAGCCTTTGGAGCAGTTTTATATAGGAGATCCGCTGCGCCTGAAACAGATTCTCATGAACCTGCTGTCCAATGCGCTGAAATTCACACGGGCAGGAGGAAGGATTCAGATTCAGATTGAGGAGCAGAAGCGGACAAATGGATTTTCCTATCTGAGGTTCCAGGTGAAGGATACAGGAATCGGGATGTCCAGGGAGTTCCGCAGCCGCCTGTTCATGCCGTTTGAACAGGAGGCGCCGGAAACAGCCCGCAACAACATTGGAAGCGGTCTGGGTCTTTCCATTGTATATAATCTGGTCCAGCTCATGGGCGGCAGCATTGAGGTGGAAAGTGAGAAAGAAAAGGGATCCGTATTTACGGTCACACTGCCCTTTAAACTGGCGGAGGATGACCAGGAGATGGAGCGCCAGAGAAAGAAGCGGGAGCTGCTTCAGGGCCTGGCCGTGCTGGTGGTGGATGACGACCCGCTGGTGGGCAGCCAGGCCACATCCATACTTGAGAAGGCCGGGGCCCAATCCCTCTGGGTGGATTCCGGTTTCAGGGCTGTGGAGGAGGTACAGCGTCTGCTGGAAGAGAACAGGCATTACGATATTGCCATGATCGACTGGAAGATGCCTGATATGGACGGTGTGGAAACAGCCAGGCGCATTCGGGCTTTAGTTGGGCCGGATACCACCATTATTATGATATCCGCCTACGACTGGAGCCGCATCGAGGATGAGGCCAGAAATGCGGGGGTAAACTGTTTCATTTCAAAGCCGTTGTTTGGGAGTACCATATACGATGCTTTTGCCCGGGCAGTGAACCGATCAGAAGAGAAGGGTGCTGAAAAGGAGCGGGAGGACTTTTCGGGCTGCCGGGTGCTGCTGGCAGATGACAACGAGCTGAACCGTGAGATTGCCAGAACCCTTCTGGAGATGCGGGGCATGGAGGTGGAAACCGCAGAGGACGGCCAGGAGGCAGTGAACCTGTATAAGTCCAGAGGGGCCGGATATTTTTCCGCTGTGCTCATGGATATACGCATGCCCCGGATGGACGGACTGGAGGCCACCAGAACCATCCGCGCCATGGAGGATGAGAACACGGACAGAGTTCCCATACTGGCCATGACGGCCAATGCCTTTGAGGAGGATAAGGCCAGGGCCTATGAGGCAGGCATGAACGGTTATCTGGTGAAGCCTCTGGATATGGAGGCAGTGCTGGATGAGCTGAAGAAGCATTTATAATCAGCGTGCTATGGGCGGCAAGGTTCCTCCTGGACGAAGGGCGTGACGGATAAGCTGTTATCCGTCGTTCTTTTGTCCAGTTCATGTATCAGATTTACCATCTCGATGGCTCCCGCAGCGCAGTCATAGCCCTTGTTGCCTGCTTTGGTCCCGGCACGTTCAATGGCCTGCTCAATGTTTTCAGTGGTCAGCACGCCGAACATAACCGGGATTTTGGCGGCAAGGGATGCCTGGGCAATGCCCTTGGAGACCTCGCTGCACACATAGTCATAGTGGCTGGTGCTGCCACGGATTACGGCGCCCAGGCATATGACAGCGTCATACCGTCTGCTGGCAGCCATGCGGGAGGCGATGAGCGGTATCTCAAAGGAGCCCGGACCCCAAGCCACGGTGATATCGTCCTCCGGCACCTCATGGCGCCGCAGGCAGTCCAGGGCGCCGGACAGAAGCCTGGAGGTAATGAATTCGTTGAAACGGGAGGCGACAATGCCTACCCTTATTTTTTTAGGAACAAGTTTTCCTTCTAATATATACATGGCGGATTCTCCTATTCTGGATAGATGGCAGTTTCTTAATAATGAAGTTTCTCAATAATGAATCAGGTTTTTAATAATGCATCAAATGTCCCATGCGCTGCTCCTTTGTCTTTAGATAGAACAGATCATGAACCGTTGGCGCCATCCGGATCGGCACCCGTTCTTTGATTTCCAGGCCAAAACCCGAGAGCTGGTATACCTTATCCGGGTTATTGGTCAGAAGCCGCAGGCTCCTGGCTCCCAGGTCTCTTAATATCTGTGCTCCTATAAAATATTCCCTCAAATCCCCCGGAAAACCCAGAGCCAGATTGGCTTCCAGGGTATCCATGCCCTGGTCCTGAAATTCATAGGCCCGGAGTTTATTGAGAAGCCCGATGCCCCGGCCTTCCTGGCGCATGTAGAGGAGAACTCCCCGGCCTTCCTGCTCAATCCGGGCCATGGCAGCGGCAAACTGCTGTCCGCAGTCGCAGCGCAGGGAGCCAAAGGCGTCGCCGGTCAGGCATTCCGAGTGGACCCGGCATAACAAGTCCCGGCCGTCCCCGATCTCTCCTTTTACCAAAGCTACATGATGTTCCCCGTTCAGCAGGTTCCTGTAGCCGTAAGCTTTAAAGGTGCCGTAACGGGTTGGCATATGGGTGACGGCAGCGCATTCCACAAGCTTATCGTGCTGTTTGCGGTAGTTCTGGAGGGCCTTGATGGTGGTGATTTTCATATTCCATTGTCCGGCCAGCTTAAGGAGCTGGGGCATCCGCATCATGGTTCCATCCTCCTTCATGATTTCACAGCAGAGCCCGCATTCACTGAGACCGGCCAGGCGCATCAGGTCAACGGTGGCTTCGGTATGTCCGGCCCGTTCCAGCACTCCGTTTTTTCTGGCTGCCAGCGGAAACATGTGGCCGGGACGCCGGAAATCCTCCGGCCGGGACCGGGCATTTACACACTGTCTGGCCGTTACGCCCCGTTCGGCCGCGGAAATGCCGGTGGAGGTACTTATGTGGTCGATGGAAACAGTAAAGGCTGTCTCGTGGTTGTCGGAATTGTGGGATACCATCTGGGGAAGCTTAAGCCTTGTACACAGTTCCGGGCTCATGGGCATGCAGATAAGGCCTTTGCCGTGCACTGCCATGAAATTCACGTTTTCCGTGGTTGCATGTTGGGCGGCGCAGATAAAATCGCCCTCATTTTCCCTGTTTTCATCGTCTGTCACCAGTACGATTTTTCCCTGGCGCAGTTCGTCCAGTACTTCTTCTATGGTGCTGAATCCTTTTATGGTGTTGAATCCTTCCATGGTGCGATAAATCCTCCTTGTTTTTAATGGGGACAATTCAGGTGTCCTGTTTTTAATGATTCGTTTATTTGCTGTCAGGTACTGGCGCCGCTCAAAATCCATATTGTTTGAGCAGTTCCGGCGTGATTCGGCTGGCGGGCCCCGTGCTTTTGCTGTCCGCCCCTTCTGTGCAGTGGAATGGCGGGGGGATTTTTATGAATTTTTCGATATATTTCCCCACACAGTCGTTTTCCAGATTGACCACGCAGCCTGGTTTCAGGGTTCCCAGAGTGGTACAGAAGGCTGTATGGGGAATCAGGGATACGCAAAAATCCTGATCCCTTACCCGGGCAACCGTCAGGCTGACTCCGTCTATGGCAATGGAACCCTTTTCGATGATGCGGCGCAGGATGGACGGGTCAGAGCGGACGGTGTACCACAGGGCGTTGCCGTCCCGGACAATACTCACAATGGTCCCGGTGCCGTCAATATGGCCTGACACAATATGTCCGCCGAACCTGCCGCCTGCCGTCATGGCCCGTTCCAGGTTAAGGGGACTTCCCACGGGAAGACGGGCGAGATTGGAACGCTTCAGGGTTTCAGGCATTACATCCGCATAAAAACAGCCGGAATCAAAGGAATATGCGGTAAGGCAGACGCCGTTGACGGCAATGCTGTCTCCTTTTTGAATGTCCTCCAGGACTCTGTCTGCTTTGACGGCCAGGCGGGAACCGGATAAACCGCCCTTAACAGACATCAGGATTCCGGTTTCCTCTATGATTCCTGTGAACATGGCATCAACTCCCCTTCGATAAGAATGTCCTGGTCCAGGACCGTGATTTTGGTCTTTCCCAGGGAAAAGCCCTGGTATGGGAATTCCGCCCCTCTGCCTCCCACAGGTGTTTTGGCGGTTGCGCCTCCAAAGAGTCCGGGGGAAATATAGGCCTGCACTCTGTTTACGATTCCCTGGTTCAGGGCGGACCAGTTGAGGGTGGAACCGCCTTCCAGCAGGACGCTGTCAATGCCCATCTGTCCCAGGCGTTCTGTGAGGGCATTCAGATCCACGCGTCCCTCACGGGGCGGAAGGAGGAGGATTTCACAGCCCTTTTCTTCATAGGGAAGCCATGCTTCCCTGTCAGGACAGCAGGTGGCCAGTATGGTCCTGGCCTGGGAGCAGGTGGCAGCGACCTGGGAATCCGGCGGTGTGCGAAGCTGTGAATCGCAGATAATCCGCACCGGATTCCTGGTATCCGGGAGACGGCATGTAAGCAGGGAATCATCGGCCAGTATGGTTCCCACACCGCACATGACAGCAGAATACCTGCTTCTGTCCTCATGGACCCTTCGGCGCGCTCTCTCCCCGGTAATCCATCGGGAATGCCCGGCAAAGGTGGCTGTCTTGCCATCCAGTGTCATGGCATATTTCATGATAACAAGGGGCCGGCCGGTCTTTATGTAGTGGAAGAATACGTGGTTGAGTTCCCTGCATTCTTCTTCCAGAATACCTTCTGTCACTTCAATGCCGTTGGTTATTAAGATTTTGGTGCCCTTGCCGGATACCATGGGATTGGGATCCCTTGTGCCTATGACGACCCGGCGGATGCCGCTTTCTATGATGGCATCCGTGCAGGGCGGGGTCTTGCCGTGATGGCAGCAGGGCTCCAGGGTTACATACAGGGTTGCGCCCCTGGGAGATTCGGTCAGGGATGCAAGGGCATTCCGCTCTGCATGGGGCCCGCCGAAATAAAGGTGGCTGCCCTGTCCGATGATACGGCCCTCCCTGACAATGACAGCACCCGCCATGGGATTGGGGCTGACCTTTTTGCAGCCCTTTCTGGCCAGTTTCAGTGCGATGGACATGTAATCAGAATCGTTCAATGCGGTGCCTCCTTTACAAATGATGGGACACGCATGGCGCAGCCATGGCCTGTCCCCTGGTTCACAGCTGTAAAACAGCTATAAAAAATGCCTTGAACCGGTATCGTTCAAGGCAGAAAATATAAAACCCAAGGCACAGTTTCTGTGCCATATGGAGGGCATGGGGGTGGGAGGTACACAAAAGCCCTGGAATGATAGTTCATTCCAGGGCACTTTCAACCAGCCACAAAAAGCGCATAAGCGCGTCCATGTCATCGTTCCATCTTCTTTCATCCAGACTGTACTGTCGGCTTCGGAGTTTCACCGAATCATGCCTTGCGGCTCGTGGGCTGTACCACCGGTAGGGAATTGCACCCTGCCCTGAAGATATTATTCAATTGAGTGTTATTATAAGCACTGTGCGGCGGTATGTCAAGAAGGATTTTTGGAATAACGGTTAAATCTCAGGGCGCATTGTGCTATAATGAAACTATGAAAACAAACCATGGAAGCAGGCGTGGGCCTGCGCTGTCAGAACAGGAGGATGGGCGTATGAAGGAAGGAAAGAAACTCATTGTGACCATTGGCAGACAGTACGGCAGCGGCGGCAGTGAAATCGGCGCCAGGCTGGCCAAGGAACTGGGAATCCATTTCTATGACAAGAATATCCTGCGCATGAATTCAGACCAAAGCGGTATCAAGGAGAGCTATTACTATCTGGCAGACGAGAAGGCGGGAAACAAGCTTTTGTATAAGATTGTCAAGAGCCTGACCCCGGAAAAGGGAAGTCCTTCCTTTGGCTCCGACCTGGTGTCGGCGGACAATCTGTTCCGGTTCCAGTCCGAGGTTATACGAAAGCTGGCGGCGGAGGAGAGCTGTGTTATCATGGGGCGCTGTGCCGACTATGTGCTGGAGGGCGCGGAAGGTCTGGTAAGAGTATTCCTGTACGCGGATATGGAATACCGGGAAAAGCGAATCAGCGATCTGGGCTATTATGAGCCCAGGGATATCAGGAAGAACATCAAGCGCATTGACAGGGAGCGGAGGGATTACCACCGGTACTACACAGGCCGCGACTGGGAAAATGTGGAGAACTACGACCTGATGCTGAACACGGCATCCCTGGGAACAGAGGGGGCCATGGAAGCCATACGTGCCTATTTGCGGATTAAGGAATATGAGCTGTAGCGTGCCGGCGCCTGCCCCTAAGCTGCACTTTTCAGGTTTAGGGGAAAATACATGCATATAATAGGCTGGGCAGTATTATATTTAGGTAATGAAAAGAAACTGCGAGGTATTACATGGCAACCAATCCAGAACGGACATCCAGTGGACTGCTGCAGATTAACGTAATCAACATACAGAATAATTTTCCCATACAGAACGCCAGGGTCACTATCAGCTATAAAGGAGAACCGGACCGCACGGTGGAGCAGCTGACCACCAACAGTTCAGGCCAGACAGAGCAGGTGCAGCTTCCGGCGCCACCTGTGGAATACAGTCTGGAACCAAGCATTATCCAGCCCTATTCAGAATATAACCTGATGGTGGAGGCAGAGGGCTTTGAGCCTCTGGCCATATCCGGCACCGAGATACTGGCCCAGGCCACGGCCATACAGCCGGCAGTCATGACACCGGTTGGCGGGGAAACACCTCCCGAAGACCCGGTGGTGATACCGGATCATACCCTGTACGGGAATTACCCCCCAAAGATAGCGGAACCAGAGATAAAACCAGTGAACGAGAGCGGGGAAATCGTACTCAGCCGGGTGGTAGTGCCTCAGACCGTGGTGGTCCATGACGGGGTGCCAACGGACAGTACGGCCAAGGACTATTATGTGCCCTACAGGGACTACATAAAAAATGTGGCATCCAGCGAAATATATTCCACCTGGCCCAGGGCCACCATAACAGCCAATGTGCTGGCAATCATGTCCTTTACCCTGAACCGGGTATACACAGAGTGGTACAGGAACCAGGGCTATGATTTCACCATCACGTCCTCCACTGCCTTTGACCACAAGTGGATATATGGAAGGAATATATTCGAGAGCATCAGCCTGATCGTGGATGAGATATTTGATAACTACCTGTCCCGTCCGGGTGTGAGACAGCCTATCCTGACCCAGTACTGTGACGGGCGCCAGGTCCAGTGTCCGAACTGGATGACACAGTGGGGGTCATGCTCCCTTGGAGAGCAGGGCTACAGTCCCATTGAGATTCTGCGACATTTTTACGGGGACAGCATTTACGTAAACACAGCGGAGCAGATATCCGGGATACCGGCCTCCTGGCCTGGCAGCGACCTGACCATAGGAAGCTCCGGGGATAAGGTGCGCCAGATGCAGGAACAGCTGGATGAGATAGCAACGGTTTATTCGGCCATTCCCAGGGTGACGCCCGACGGGATATACGGTTCCGGAACAGCGAACGCGGTGCGGGAATTCCAGTCTATCTTCGGACTGCCCCAGACAGGAGTGGTGGATTTTGCCACATGGTATAAAATATCGCATATTTATGTGGGAATTACCCGGATTGCGGAATTGGTGTAATAATCTGATTTTGCAGCATGATGAAAAAGAAGTGAAAGGTATGATGGCCCCCGGTGCTGCCGGGGGCTTG